>Ga0268261_10003547_pt1 | contig 11507 bp, 9 predicted proteins | sample TergutNc150P1_FD_190353 | JGI IMG/M metagenome (GOLD analysis project Ga0268261, IMG submission 190353) | Nasutitermes corniger P1 segment gut microbial community from laboratory colony in Florida, USA - Nc150 P1 (SPAdes) (version 2) | ecosystem: Host-associated > Arthropoda: Insects > Digestive... | reverse complement strand
TTCGGTAGTTCTTTAGAATTGTGATCTAGTTTCGGGCACTGGAGAAGGTGGTCTTTGTCCATTGTAGTGTTTTTTTGTTTGCATAGTGTGCAGTGGTTGTGACTGAGGATTTTGATACGGTAAAGGTTTGCCGCAAGACAGTCGTGACCTGTGTTGAGCCGAAAGAGTGCCACTGCTTGTCTTCTTGGTTTGTTTTTGTTGTTTTCCCATGTGGATTTAATGTAAAACATTAAAGTAAGTTCAGATATTATTTAATAGTGCTGAAATAAGACTGCAGACGAGAGGCTAATTATGAGTCCTGTGACAAGTGAAAATGATTATGTAAGTCTTACTAGAAATAACCAATAAGGAATCTCTACTTCATGGCACTATCCCTGAATCTGCTTGGTCAGACAGCAAACCCATCAAAACTACAATCAAGAGACAGTGCCCTGTCTGAGTTTGAACTAGACATCTCCTGATATAAGTCAGACATGTTACCATTATAGCCAAATCTTATGAGACTGTAATGGCAAGATATGCTAGAAACAGAGTAATTCAGCTACTTCTGCACTATTTTCATTTCTCATGATGCTACTGCTAAAGATGCCAGTCTTCTGGGAAATGACACTGGTGTAAGACACATTGTTCTAGAGGAATGTATTGCCTCCAAAAACAGGGTAGTCCAAGAACAGTAAGCCATCTGAAACAGTGGCCATTACATAGACATTGGACAGACAGTGAGATGATGTAACTCATGGCAAATGCACAGTGGGCAGGATTACGGATGAAACATGCATGAAAGATAAAAAGAGGATTTTTGGTGTACATGTGAAATAAAAAGATGCAACAGAAATCTGATGTGGGCAGTGAGAACCTGGTTCTGCTTTACTGTCAGTTAGGAAAGTAAATAAAAACCTCTAAACACAACAAAATAAAATTATTATATTTTTAATATTCTTCTTATTGTCATTATTGCTGTCAATACAGTCATATAGTAAAGTCAGTCATCACTTAACACACAGACTGTTGATGTTGCAAAATTGGCTGGGGGGGAGGAATGTTGTGGTGCCATTTACTCTAAGACCAGCCAGTCACACAAGTTGCAGCAATGCTACTGGAAATTGAGTCACATAAAGATGTAATGTTAAGGAGTGCTGGTGACACATGCAGCAAGGACATGCTATTGAATATCAGACCTACCACCATGTTATCTGCCATTACAAATTGGTATTCACACATTATTCAGTCACTTCCCCATGTGTTGTGATATTAGGGGCAATCTCTCAACCAGAAATGGTTTTGTTACATACTGCAACTGCAATTATGACTATTGCGATTTCAGGTAAGATGTAACAATACATGTCATACATCTATATAATTATTTTTTACTACTACTACTACTACTACTACTACTCATTGGGATTTTTCACTGATATAATCCTTCCGGCCACACTTTGGCCCTGGGGTTAACTCAGCCTCTAACAAAAATGAGTACCAGGTATATTTCCTGGGGGGTAAAGGCAGCCAGTGTGTACGACTGACAACCTTACTACCTTCATATGCCGATAAGCCTCATCTTCCTAGATCCCTCAGGGCCCGTCCAGGCCTGTAATGGGATTGCTTTATCTTTACTACTACTAATATTGCCTAATAAAAGATATGTAACACATGATAAATGTTCTGTATTTTTCTTTTTTTAGTGTGAAGGATGTAACTGTTGAAGAGTCTGGGGGCCTCTCCTAGCTTGGATGGTCAATGATAATACGATGATGCAGAACGCCAGCAAAATCAACCCCTAGCTTCATTAGTCCACAAGCATATGTGGCCATAAATGACAGTGTCTTGACTTCAACCACACCTTGTAATTCACATGCCCAGAATTGTATTCTTCACAGAGGATGCTAGAATGCCCCAAGGAACTTTTCACTATTACTGTCATACACTCAAAAAAATGAATTTGACCTGCACAGCTGGGGCAGAGTCCCTCAACACTCACGATGATGGTACAGTCAAAACAAATAGAACCTATCAAAAACACATGCTTCTATCCCTGCAGGACCTTCTTTCCACAGGTTGTCATTTGATAGGTGTTCAATACATGAAAAGCCTAAGTTAAATTAATGAACAGCTCTAACCAAACACAATATTAGAAAAAAAAAAAACTGTATTATTGCACATGCACAAAACACAACTGCACTTATGCCTCCTGTATTTTTAAGGGGAACACCTCAGTTATTGGTCATAAACAAGGAGTAGTCAACTTTCTCAAATGAAACAACTGCCAAGGTCAACTGCAAACACCTCAGTCAGTATTGGTCTGTATCAGTCTGAATCTCAACATTGGTTCTTGCTTCACTTAACTTCATGTTATACAGCTCTTCAGAGTTCTCCCACTTCAAGGAACCTGCTCGTAAGTTACACTGCTGTATCAACCTTTATCATCACTTAACTAAACTGTCATTTCATACTTCATCGCAAACCCTGCTGTGAAATTGAACTTGTTATTCTAAGTTACCCCAACTACCTCATCAACTCCTGCTCAGTCAACCGTATATACTATGATCCCAACCCACTATCACACTGAGATACAACAGTTTCACCAGGGAAAAAACATCCAACAAACACAAATACAGAAATGAAGAAAAACCATTCTGTTAGAGGAATCCACAGCCTTTTGCAAGTATGGAAATGTATTAAAAGTAAGGTGTTGAAGCAGATACTCTGAGGAACTCCAATACAACAGTATGCATATACTGCCCATGTTACCAGTCTCTTTCTGACATAAGGATTGTGTGATACTCACCAGTCTGCACCAGTTCTTCAAGCAGGCTTGACCATTCTGAACGAAATAAGTTAGCACCTGTCAACGAACCATCACCACCAATCACCACCAAGTTTGTTATGCCCCGAACCACCAAATTCTTTGCAGCCTTTAGACGTCCATACCGTTCTCTGAACTCCTGGCAACGTGCGGAACCAATTATAGTACCACCCTGTAAAGTTGTTCATTTCAGCATTTGAAAACAATTACAATCTGTACATGCATCACTGACATTAATCTCAAACTATAGATTCCTTACAAACAATATTTTTTTTACGTAACTGCAATGAAAATGTCAATCAGTGGACAACAGAAACATGGCCTGGGAATGATACAGCAAACTGCTTGTCTAACACAAATAACACCTAAAGCTATCTCAAACCCAGGTCTGCTTTGCTGGATAACTCCATCCTTGTCGCAAAAAAAAAATGAAGTTTGGAAAAAATTTGCAGCAGCAACTTTCTTTTATAAACAACAATGTACAGAGACAGGACAATGGCAGGTACAATAGAGTTACCCACACATGTAAAAAAATTCCATCATAATCAAAGTTTTGCACTGTATGCAATTGCAGGCTTCTTCCCACCTTGAATTTCATTCCCCTAATAACATTTGGTAGTGAGTAAAAATTATCATTTACTGTCCATGCATCACATTAGTGTGTTCCTCCTCTTCTCTTGCTCTCTCTCGTTTTGCCTCCCCCCTTACTAAAACACTTACCTAGATTTTAGCTGCAGAATAAAGTTTTAAAATCCCCTCTAGCCGGTTCATAAATTGTTCGCCCTAAATTTGAATATGGCCACAACCCCCAATTCCTGGAATATTGTTTAAGAAACTCATTATCATGCAAGTAACCCATATATTGACAGTCAGCCTAGTCACAGATTTTCCTAATTAGGTATTCTGCTTCTGCAATACTGTTGGCACTGTTGACTGGCCAGAGTGAACAGTCTTACTGACAAAATTTCCAGACAGCACGTCACTATACGTGGTCCAACACAAAAAAAAAAGAGACTGCGCTCGTAACTCTATTTAACAAATTCAGGAAATCAACTATAATCGCCTTCAAAATAGTTCCCTTCTGAGTTGACACACAGCTGCATACGATGCTGTCAATGTTCAGAGCAATTCTGTCAATGTTCAAAGCACAGTGATGTTTTTAGTAGCTAAAAATTGCTTCACAGACAATACATTGTGGGCTGGCGCGTTGTCCTGGTGCAAAATCCATTTCTCCATAATTCCGGTGGTTTCCTTCTCACACGTTCACGCAATTTCGTCAAGACGTCAATGTAATACTGCTGATTTACCATCTGACCGCTGGGTACCCACTCTGCCATCACATTACCATGGATATCAAAGAAAACAATCAACATGGCCTTGAACTTCGAACGACTCCTGCATGCTTTTTTGGGTCTCGGAGATGATGTTGACTTCCACTGCACTGACTGTAGCTTGGTTTCCGGATCATACATAAATACCCAAGTTTCATCACAAGTAATTATCAAATTCAACAAATCTTGTTCATTCTCAATGTGTTGCAAAAGGTCCAAACACAATTCCTTGCGACATTCTTCTTGTTCCTCTGACAGCAGTTTTGGAACCATTTTTGCACAAACCTTTCTCATGTTCAATTCTTCCCTTAGAATTCGTCGAACACTCTCCCTGTCCAAATTGACTTCCTCAGCTACTGCTCGAACACCCAACCTTTGGTATTTTCGAATCACATCTTGCACTTTTTCAATGCTGTCATCGGTAACAGCTGTGCATGGACGGCCTGGGCGATCATCACATTTCAAGCTTTCCCTGCCTTCCAAAAATAGTTTGTGTCATTCAAACACGCGTGCATGAGACATGCAATCTTCACCGTAAGCCTCAGTCAATAATTGAAAAGTTTCCGTCACGGATTTCTTCATTTCAACAAGAAACTTGATGTTAACTCATTCACTTTTGCAGTCCAACATTTTCTGACCGAGGATAAGAACACGCCTATTTTTGAAGATGCATCCACTTGCACTGAGTAACACAATCAAGCTGAGCCTTGTAACACTGTGACAGGTCAGAACATGTTCTATAGCCGTCTGTTTGTCTCTCCCCTCCCACTCTTGGTTACCGAGCTATAGGGTTAGTCTCGTTTTTTTTGTGTCGGACCATACATAGCCATCATTTTGTGGTAACTACATGACATTTTGTTACTTTCAGTTGAAAAACTCATATAAAGAAATTCACTGTCAGTATACAGTATATCACACAAACCTAGATCTGTGCTTATTGACAAAGTCACTCCTCATGCACAGTTACAGGAGACTGACAGCAAATAGAGAGGAAATAACTTGTGGCTTGAAACCATGCTAAAGCAAAACAAATGACATCGTATGAATTACCATCAAATACCCTCAAATATCCCAACTAACACATGTTCAAACATAGTTTACTAGTCCATTTTAAACAGAGGGGAAAAAAATGTTTTCAGTAGTTTGCACATGCCCATAAGGATGACTAAGAATGGATCACAATATGTTCAAACCTTATATAAACAGACAACAGTTTGGTGTTTTATAATACAATCTGTCATGTAAAGGACCCTGACAGTCTATTTAAAATTACTGATATGGACTGCAATGAAATGAAACTGAATTTCAAAATTAAGAAACTGAAGTTCACTAAATGAACTAAAAAAAAACTGAGAATAAGGAATGTGAACCATGTATGACAATTTAACCACAGTACTTGCACACTGCTTACCCATGGCTACTACACAATAGTACGAATACAGAGTGAATTTCATAATGAGGACTCAAGTCTTGCGAAATGTGACACTGCCATTGTCCATTGAATGAGTAGTTCCCAATGTTTTAACCCTTCAGCATGGAGTGACGAGCACTGCTCATCACAGCGAAAACATCACCTGTCATGGAGGGACAGGCAGTGTTCATCATGCTGCATGCTCTCACTCATTGGACTATATCTAGACAACATAGGGAGAAAATGTCATTGGGTTGCTTCGTCAGTGTTCATGAAGGAGCTGGCTCTCTTATGGTGTGGAAGACAGTTCTTAGAAATTATTTCTTCATTTTTTCTCTCCTCTCGAAATCTGGGTTTTCTTTTTGCAGTCTCTAATTGCACAGACGGCTTTGTGTGTCTAACAAGGAAATGAAACATGAAACGAATGTTATCACTATCATCACATAGCTGAGGTCTGTAGCTTTGAAATTGTGTATGATATCACCTTCATATATCAACAGACTGTTTCTTCACGGCTGATTTCGCGTTTTGTTTTCATTTGAAGCAGAAGTCTGCTGCAGTGTTGGCAAAAACAAGGAAGTGCCAGTTTGAGAATGAGACTGAACAAAGTTTGCTAGAGGAACTTACAGCTTCTGATCAAAGTAGTTGTAGTGATGATGATGACTCAAGTAGCACGGATGATTTCACTGTAGGCGAGGTAATTGGTTCGGAATGTAATGATAATGAAAGTGATGATGTTCAATTTGCTACTGCATCCAGCACGCCTAGTGCTTTGAGTGCTACATTTATGTGGAAGGACTTGACAAATTATATAGGACAAAGGGAACTGTTTGTTGATAACTGTGGGCCTCAAAATGAAGCCCTGAATGAAACTCACTATGCTAAAGTGTTCAAAATGTTTTTTGATGACAAACTGGTGGAACTAATAGTGCGTGAAACAAACACTTACGCAGCACAAAAAATACAAGCCAGAAGTTTCATTCCATTGTGTTCCAGAATGCGGGACTGGAAACCTGTCACTAATAAAGACAAAATGTATGTTGTGTTAGCACTTTTCATGCTGATCAGAATAATACAGAAGCCCACACTATGATCATATTTTTCAAAAATTTGTATTTTGGCGACTCCAGTCTTTGGTTCTATTACTTCTGTGGATCAGTTTGAATCAATCTACAATTTTATGCATTTCAACAACAATGATATTATAGGAACATACCAGGGACCACCTACACTTTTCACGATCTATCCAGTCCGGTGTCCGTTCTGAAGTGGAAAGACAAAAGAGAAGTGACAATGATTTCAACTTACCATGGAGAGGAAACAAGAATGAAGCTAATGAAATGTGAGACAGGAAAAGCAAAAGCCTGTATCAGTTCTAGATTACAACGAAAACATGGGAGGAGTTGATCTAAAAGACCAACTCCTTCAACCCTATCTTTTGGAAAGAAAGAAAATGATTAAATGGTACACAAAACTGTTTAGGAGATTACTCAATATTGCAGTTCTAAATTGTATGGTAATATGCCACACAAATTCAGGACAGACCAAAATAGACCATTTTAAATTCAGAGTAGAACTGGTACAGGCACTACTTATTGAAAATACAAGTGAAAGTGACAGGAAATTTCAAGGCCATCATTCCAGATAAAAATGTGCTGCAACTTGTTGAAAGACATTTTCCAGAGAGAATACCACTGATAGAAAAAAGGCCAGGCCAAAAAAGAGGTGTGTAGTGTGTTACAAAAACAACAGAAGGAAGGAGACAGTCTTTATCCTTTCTCCGTGCATGTTGTTACATTCACTTAAGTGCATGAGTTGGTAATGAAAAGTGAAGGAGACAGTGTTTTGGTGCTCTGAATGTGAAGCTGCCCTATGTGTTGAAGAATGTTTCAAGGCATTCCACACAAAGTTAAATTTCTAAGGTATGATTTTATTGTATATTCAAAAAGCTTAGACATTCCTAAATATTATGTTTCAAGTTTCATGGAAATCCAACCACTATTAATAAAATTACAATATTTTGAATAAACTACTGTGCAATTTAGCTCAAAATTTAAATACCCTGTAGAAATGCCCTATGTGTTGAAGAATGTTTCAAGGCATTCCACACCAAGTTAAACATCTAAGGTACGATTTTATTGCATATTCGAAAAGCTTAGACACTCCTAAATATTATGTTCAAAGTTTCATCAACATCCAACCATTATTAATAAAACTACATTATTTTGAACAAACTACTGCATAATTTAGCTCAAAATTTAAATACCCTGTAGAAAAACCTTCCCACATCACAGTATGAACTGCAATTTAAATGCCCCCATGCTGTAGGGTTAAGGAAGACATCTGCCTTCATCTCTAAGGGTGCACGGTCCAAGAAGAATGCCAAACAGATTATGTGGTGAGGATATAAAGGAAAGATCTGAGTAGCTGTTGCTGGCAAGGGGCATAAGGTGAAGTGTAGTGAATTGTAGTTGGGTGAAGTATGGTGAAGTGTAGCGAAGTGTTGCAGTGTAGTGATGTTCTTTTGGTTCTTTTTTATTGTTTTGTATATGGTTGTATGTTTTGTATCCTTTTGTTTAATTTTGTAAGTTATGTATTCTTATTGTTATGTTTATGCATTCTTATTGACAAGTATGCTCTATTCTGTATACTCTTTGCCAACCGGCATTCTCCGGCTCCCCTGACTGAGGTTTTTCCGTGCTTTTTCCTCAGTTGTAATACAAATGCCAGGGTATACCTCGCAAAGACGGGGCACGGTCCGAACTCTTCCTAATTAGTGAATTGTGTTGTTCTATGTATTGTTTGTGTGTAAATGAGTACTGTACTACTGCCACCAGGTGTCAACCCAATTGCAGTTAAATATATATCATATCACAACTGCAGTGCAGGGCTCATCACTGACCTGTGACCAACTGGTCTACTGGCAGGTGCAGGAAAAGCAGAATGGAAAAAGAGGGCAAACCCAAAAAGGTTGGCAGTGGCAGATGACACATCTAACCACATCCAACACCAGGACACCAAACCAAACATGGAACAGCTAATCAGGGAAGCAAGTAACACAGAGCTCCATCCCAACAGCATGAAGAGGCAGGATAGCCTAACCGGTCATGGAAACATCTATGAAGTGTAGGAGGCCTCTCAGAGATGGTCCTTCCCACAACTCCTTCCTCCAACTCCTCTTCCTTCCCATTGGACACTTCATAGTGCCCACACACCCCAATACCTTATTTTCCTAACTTCCTCATCTCACCTGTAACCAGTTTGGGGTGACCCCCTTCAAGGACCCTATATCATATACACAGGAATGTTTTTGTTGCTGGACCACTTTCTGTATGGCAGATGACACTGCAACTACAGGGTGGCCAATGGGTCTTGCTGTGCTGCCATGCTCAGTCAAGCAGTCGAGATTGTTTTCCGTCCAATTGATCACCTCTCTTCCTCCCATCTCATATTGTCCCATTCTGCTATTTACGAAACCACCAGCTCCCCAGCTGGTCACCAACCAGTGATCTGCCCATTCTGCCCCATCTGATTTTCCAATTACACCCTTATTCAGAATCCCTGCTGTACCTCTGAGGCCCCCCCCAACCCTACACATATGTGCTCACACACTCTTCTGGCCAGCAACAACTGATAAGACCTTGCCTAAACATCCCTACCATTTAACTTGTTCTGGCATTTTTATTGAGCCACATACCCTTGAAGGTGATGGCACAATTTCCTTCAATACATCTGGAACCATTCAACCAATAAATGCAGCATCACATCCCCAGTGACTGGCATCCTCATTGACACTGCTGAGAAAATATCAACACCCTCATATTTCATAATATTACAAAACGAGACAACAGAAAAGCCACATTTTTAAATTTGCTACAGCAGGTATAATGTTATCTTAATAGACTTTATAGCAAAGAGACATGTTCCATCATAGAGCTCAGATGATGTGTAAAACATATTCATGCACTGTGTCCCAACAGATATATCCTACCTTGTGTATAATAGAAGAGACAGAAGACCACGTTGCTTCAACAATGTTATCTCCACCATCCACCATTCCCTGGTAACCCTCCTTAATGAAGAACACTTTGCAGCCCAGGTAAATCCCCATTCGTACCACAGCCCTAACAGCAGCATTCATGCCTGTAACCAGCCAAAGTTCTATATCATATGGTGGGAAATAAAAAGAAAAACTTTGTTTTTACTTCCAAATAGTACTGCACGACAGATTTAAAGTTTGTTCAACTGAAATGCATGTGACTGTTTTGTTCCTCACTACCAAACAATAAATGGAAATAGTCAAGGCAAAACCCACTGTCCTAGGATAGGTAGTTTCTTCCCTTGAAAGTCACGTAATAATCACGGGTGATTATGTAAAAACACAAATATTAATATCCAACATTAACTGTGAAGATAAAGCAAAACTGTCTTCGCTCTTTCACATAGGTGAAAAAATTAATGGCAAGAACGAAGATTACATCTGAAAATAAATCACCAATGGTATTTCAAACTACAGGAGACAAAAGTAAAGGAAATGGTGAAAATCACATGCATGACTTGCAACTACAACTGCCAACAAGATTGAATTATAAATCAGAGTGCTTAAGTGGGTGGCATAAATGGAGGGGGGAAAAGAAGTATCACGAAAATAATGGTCGGAAAATCAAAGAGAAACTGACATTTGGGACAGGAAGATGCAGGAGGATGATAAAACTGAAACAGACACCGTGAAAATAACTAAACTCATCAAATTTGTGAATTATTTTATTGTCTCAGGTAAAAAAAATTAATATAATTAAGGTAACATTACGTCTCAGGGGCAGGATCTGCCCGTCTTCAGGCATGCTTCTAAAATGTACTGTGATACAATAGACAATGGAAAAGTCCACAAAGTTGATGAGTTTTGTTAGTATACACCATCGTCAGAACATTAGGGAATAAGACTATGGAAAACAATTTGCAAGGATGTTAACAGGATTCACTACAGGATCCCTGGTATGGTAGTATTGAACTAGTCAGGTAAGAACAAAAATTTACCTTAACAAATGTACCAGGCACTTTGTTGCCATTCTATACGAATGTAATAAGTGTAAAAGGATTTCTTGCAAGGATTTTATTTAATTACAATGTAAGCTGCTAAGATTATACACTACTGATGGCAGATGAATGAAATACGAGCAGGATACATCAGTGGACTGACACCAGCAACAGAAATTGAAAATCCTTGGAGAAAAGTGTGTCCCAGTGTCACACTGTCCACCACAAATCCCACATGAACAAGCCATGTCTTCCACAGTAGGGAGCGCACAGTTTATGTCCATCCAAATAATACTGTTAATTCTCATCACTAATAACATGCTCTACTACAAATCTGGGCAAAATCATCCTATTGTATTTGTCAATCACTAGAAATACAGGCCACAAAAAGACAACACACAAACTCTACACAATTATAAATATAACCAATATGTAGTCATACACAACTCAATTAATGATTTTATTAAAGTGTATTTCTTAGATTGTTTTGTTCGACACGTTTTGGCTCTAGTTATGAGTCATCTTCTGGTTGATTACTTTTATTAGTAAGGTAAAATAAACAATTAGCAATGCTATTACTATTGTTACCTACAAGATCTCGTATAACATATAAAAATTTTAACATTAATTCCACTGTATAGTAGTATTAAAATTAAGTTAGTGGAAGTTAATTAAAAAGAATATTAAAATTACAGGGTATTGTAATCATGGAATGTGGTGTGGGTACTAAAAATTATTCTATTTAACTGTGTTTATGGATTCTTTTCATTCATTCATTCATTTATTTATATTCCATACATCATACAGATGTGGAATTTGTCAGCAAAATATAAATATAAACAATTTGTCCTCAATATAGGTATAGGCAGACATCAACTATATACAAATGCTATTTCGGATAAAGATATCCATGTCATCACAGAAC
>Ga0268261_10003546_pt1 | contig 11508 bp, 8 predicted proteins | sample TergutNc150P1_FD_190353 | JGI IMG/M metagenome (GOLD analysis project Ga0268261, IMG submission 190353) | Nasutitermes corniger P1 segment gut microbial community from laboratory colony in Florida, USA - Nc150 P1 (SPAdes) (version 2) | ecosystem: Host-associated > Arthropoda: Insects > Digestive... | reverse complement strand
TGCGGCTATTTCGGCTACACTTATTGGGCGATATAGCTACATGTCAGAGTGGCAATCGTACAAGACACTGAGAAGTTCTTTCACCCACCTCTGGGCTGTTATTCTAGGAGTGGCAGTATCAACGATGCCACGCACACCGTCACTACGTTCGCTGTTCTTCGCTTGGGTGTGTTTCTCTCTGGCATTCAACACAGTGTTTCAGGGGTATCTTACAACGTTTCTTATTGACCCTGGCCACAAACCAGCCATTCGAAACATGGATGAGCTCTTCGCCTCAGGTATTAAATTTTTTTACACACCAGGATTCACAGAGCTTTTCTCTAATAGTGCTGAAAAGGAAGAATCAAATGTAGAGCTGAATCAAGCAAATTGTGAATCAAGGGATGATTGTCTTAATTGGGCATTGTATGGAAAAATGTGTCTATTTTGTTGAGGGAGGAATGGTTTGATGTGACCTATGCTGCAGGTGATTATATTGATGAGGACTCTAAACCCCTCCTTTGCAAGCTGGAAGACGGGTTAGTTTATACCTCCGGACTATCAATGGTAATGCTGTATGGAGACCCACTGTTGAGGCGAGTTACTGAAATTATTGATCGTGTGTTTGAAGCAGGTATATATAAATACTGGAATTCCCTGAAAATGCACCAGCTTAAATTAGATGCTAGGAAGATACCTATCGTTCTCCAGCTTGAAGATTTTTACAGCTTCAGCCTTTATCACATGCAACCTGCCTTCTATCTCCTTTTGATGGGCTGGTGTCTAAGTGCAATCTGCTTCATGATCGAGTTGTTGTATCGTCGCGTAATAAGCAAAATAATGTGAAATTGATAATGGGTGGGATGCTACGCTATTTTTGATCCTGTTTGGAATATAAAGGAATACGTCACCCAAAACTCGCCAGCATGTTCACTCGCAGCTGTTATCGAGTGAAATGTTCATTCCTACAGTACCTAGAAATGCAAATTTTGGAAAAAGTGTTTTTAGGTCATTTGATATCTCAGGTATGAAGTAAAGAATTTAGTTCGTTATCAAAGTATTTACTAGATGTGCTATTTACACTGATCAAGTTTACATACGGGATAGTTAATTAAACAGGTGGTAAAGGATAATTTTGAACTTGTTTAAAATTCAAAACTTCGGATTTAGTCTCAAGAGAATTTTTTTTAGATTCTTTACGTATAAAACAAATAGTACTAACAACCTGTAAAACAGTCCCGTCTAATCCACATCTGTATTAATTTAAAGGTTTTCCTAATTGAATTTCCACTTCGTTAAGCCTGTGTGTTTCCGCGTTTCTTCTGGCGAATTTTCCAAAAAATTCTCTTGTACTTTATTTGGATGTGAACTGGTACTGGCGCTCATTTAGCAGATTGATTGTTGGTTTCTTTGTGATACTGAAGTTCATACATACATCACACCAGATTTATGCAGTCAGTAAATACCCTGTTCCTGAATTTTTTTTTTGCGCACTTAAACATTGTTAAACGGACAGCACAAGATTCTGTAATATAACACTGTAAGGTTGCGGTTTGTGTAATATTTGATTCTATTTCCCTGTAGTTTAATAAAAGGCGTTCTTAGTGAACAACCTCATACATTGTCAGACGTTATGGCTTTCTTTAATATTAAATTTTATAATCTGTAGGGGTCTAGTTGTGTTCTATTGCAAATATACTTATTAGACAACCTGCGTTCTTAGTGGACAACCTCATAGTTTGTCAAACGTTATGGTTTTCCTTAAATAATAACTTGATATAATCTGTAGGGGACTAGTTGTGTTCTATTGCAAGTAAACTTATTAGACAACCTGTAAAAAGTCGTGTAAATTTTTTGCCACTCTAGCTTTTGTGCGGGTCCTAATTCCAAAGTCACCACTGCACCAGTGAACTCTGTATTTCTTCCAACAACTTGCCTTATATTTATGTGTGATATCTCGTTCTGTGTCAGTGATACGAATGAATGAAATTAATATCATTCTCAAAGCAATTTCTTTTTCTTGGAACAACACCATCAATTTTTGTAATTTAGAAAAACGTTTCAACATAAATTATGAATTCGTCTTTTTATTAAAAACTATTAAAAACACGAGGATATATATATACATATTAACTTACAAAATTTATTTAAATTTTATTTTAAAATTATTTGTAAGTAATATATTTATTATAAAAATTTACACTTTATAATGCATTAAGATATCATTACGTACGGTATGCCTCCTACTATTTATTTAAAAAATATCCTTATTAAATGCACTTGTATTGGGACAGATACTCATTTCATTTATATAGATTGTTTGAATTTTTGTGCATAACAATTAGAGAACAAAAATAATATATGTAATTATTTAATTTTTCTCTGCTTTAAACAGAATAAAACTTTATTTTATAACGGGAACTTGGCTTTTATTTCCTTACGGATATATTTCCGTAATTATGTGTTCGAAATTAAAAACAAATAATTTTCTCTCTTTTCTAAAATGACAGGTACCATCATCATCATCTCTTTTTCCCAACCTACAAACTTGCGCTACCTCACAACCCACAAGACGGTAATTACATATCATTCTCCAAAATGAGTACCCGAAACCCCAGAATCGAAGGTGACTGTTGTCTGCAAAACACCAGTGCCCACAATAACGCTACGCAAAATTCTGAAGGGAAAGAAATGGTCGCGAAACAGCACACATGGCAAGCCACTCAATTTAGCCACAGTTCTGACTAATTACACAAATATATATACTGTAGTATTTTCTTTCAGGAGTATGAATTCTAGCACTCCTATACTAAATAAGACTGATGAGATCAGGGAACGTCAGCTGGAATAACATGTTCTACTGCTCAGTCATTCCTATTAATGTCCTTGGAATCACGCAGATACCTCCTAATATTGTGCGAAAATATTGATTATCTCCAAACCGTGTCACAAAGCGAATTGTCTTTTGAGATTTCTTCGCTTTGTTCTTTTGTCTGAAAGCTTGTACACGTAATTTTTGTGATTTAACCTTTAAGAACCGTGCGTCCTGTATATAGTACGGGCGTACTGCCACCCTCCAGACGGCGCATTTTATATATATATATTTTTTTTCAACAAATATAAGTACTGAGTATTTTAAACATGCTGCACACTCCCCGTTTTTCTCTTGAAAATGCCGTTTATTTCATAATTCTACTTTTTTTGGTTCCTGTATTATTCAAATTTTACATACAGGGTGTGCTAAAATTTGAATGTAAAACTCCGGTGCCAAAAGGTTAATTGTGTTGGCTTCAGATTAAATTTGTGCTGCACTGAGATTAATTTTCAAAGCAGTCAACAGGCTTACAGCAATAAAGATAACAATATGAATATTCAAAGTATTTAGGTAATTAAATGCAATTTTTTACCTTCAAAAATGCAATAAAACTTGGCGTTTTTGTATAAAAAAATTTCATCCTATAAAAGGCCATGAAAACCAACAATTAAAATAAATTTGTAGCACTACTCTTTCTTTAATCCCTCTACTAGATGAGCGTGGGTGATTAACGCCACACCCTGAACACTTTAACCTGGGAAATATATTCGGTTTTGGTTGTACATGAGGTTAGATGGGTCGGTCTGTACAAAAATTAAAATTTTTACGCGTTTCGAAGCCAGCACTGTCATATATATATATATATATATATATATATATATATATAGATAGAGAGACAGAGAGAGAGAGAGACTTTTTACTCTAAGTTTGTATGAATGTCAAACACATAAAAATATTTAGGGGAACTCCAGAAATATGCCGCAAATTTCGTAGTTGAAAAAATTAATTGTGAATTACGTAACGTCATATCAAGCATTTACAATACGTAATGTTTCAAATGTCGCCGCTAAAGAAGTAAAAACAGGAAATAAGGACATTAATTAGAGTACGTATAATTTGAATTTAAAGTTGCAGTAGTTGTCAGTAATTACTTCAGTATGTCACAATAATATATTCACAAAATGTCCCGGAAAAAATTATTTCTACATGACTTATTAATAAAGACTCGCAGTTACAGAAAGGCGCAAATATTAGAGAATTATATAAATTTCAAATTACCGTCTATGTATAAACCAAGAACTGCACCAGATTGAAGAAAATCATAAGGTTCCAAAAGAGAAGCCCACAATGGGATTTGGAGAAATTATATACTCAAAACAAACAGTGCACGATAATCTAGAAGGGAAACTTGGTGCAATTGGATGTGACAGTGGGAATGTTGAAGTGCAGTGGAAGAATGTAAAGGACTGTGCCTTAGATAATCTCAGTGATCTCGTTGGGAAAGTCGAGAAGAAGGCAAGAAAACCATGGATTACACAGGAAATGATCAGTAAAATGGATGAAAGAAGGAAATGGAAGAATGTCAACACTGAAGACGGCAGGAAGAACTACCGATGGCTGAGAAACAAATTGAAAAGAGCCACAGATAACGCCAAAAAGGAATGTCTTGAGAACATATGTAATGAAATTATAGAATTTCAAAAAACAAGGCGTTGTGATTTGATGTACATGAAGACAAAAGTACTAGGCTAGAAGGAGACCCAAGGGATCCAAAATATTGGCATCGAAGACTGCCAAGGGAATAGAATATTAAAGCAAAGTCAAGTGCTGAAAATTCGGGAGAATTATATTACAGAACTATACGATCGACCTAATCGACCAGTAACCCTAGAAGTCGAACCTGAAGAGGAAGTAGATGCAGACGAGAAGGGCGCATATATTTTGCAAAGTGAAGTGGGAAAAGCCATCAAGAAAATGAGGAATAAGAAGGCTACAGGAGATGATGATGTACCTGTAGATGTGCTCAAATTATTTGGAGAAGGTGGTTTAAAAATAATGAGGAAATTGATCAACACCATTTATGAAACTGGAGAGTGACTCAAGAACTTCGCGGAAGTTACAATGATTGCCTTAAAGAAGAAGCCACAAGCTACAAATTGCAGCGACCATCACACAATCAGCCTTATCGCACATACAGCGAAGATAGTAGCAAAAATACTTAGAAGAAGGATTGAAAAGAAATTGAGGATGTACTCGGAGAAGATCAGTTTGGATTTAGAAGAGGAAAAGGAACTAGGGATGCAATTGGGATGCTAAGAATAATATCAGAACGAACCTTAGAGATAGATAAGGGATTAAGCGATTGCTTCATAGACTGACAGAAGGCGTTTGACCGAGTTAACTGGACCAAATTAATGCAGATCCTAAAGGAAACTGGTATAGACTGGCGTGAAAGATTGATTAGCAATTTGTACATGGGTCAGAAAGTTAAAATGCGACTGAACCGAGGGGAGACAAGAAGTGTGAAGACTGAAAGAGGAGTTAGACAAGGATGCTGTTTGTCACCAATTCTGTACGAATTATACAGCGAATGCCTTACAAAGGAAGTTTTGGAAGGGTTTGGAGATTTCAAAATAGGCGGGCCGATTATTCACACTGTGAAATATGCAGATGAACTTGTGTTACTGGCTAAGGAAGAAAAGGTGCTACAGGAAATGATCGATGAACTAATTGAAATTGGAAGATGCTATAAAATTGAAATAAATGTAGAAAAAACAAAAGTAATGAGAATTTCAAGACAACAATTTCCATTAAAATTATGATTGACCAAAAGCAACTAGAGAATGTGGAATGTTTTGAATATCTGGGTAGCATTTCAACAAATGATGGAAAATGTACTTGTGAAATTAAGTGTAGTATTGCTATGGCTAAAGCTGCATTCAACAAGAAGAGGACTCAGAATCAGAAATATCTGGAAGATTTTGAAATGTGGTGCTGGAGGAGGATGGAAAAAGTCAGTTGGACTGATCATGTGAGAAATGAAGAAGTATTGTTTAGAGTCAAGGAGCAGAGGAATATCCTACATGAAATACGTAAACGGAAGGCAAACTGGATTGGTCACATTTTCCGTAGAAACTGCCTTCTACAACATGTTACTGAAGGAAAGATACAAGGGGTGATAGAAGTAACAAGAAGACAAGTAAGAAGACGTAGGAAGCTATTGGATGACCTTAAGGAAAGGAGAGAATACTCTCATTTCAAAGAGGAAGCTCTGGATCGCACTATGTGGAAAGCTGGCTTTGGAAGAGGCTTTGGACCTGTCGTAAGACAAACTACTAAATGAATGAATAAACCAAGTCACTCTAAGAGTATATTATACAGTAAGGCTGATCAACATGTCGGCCTGCAGCAATTACCCATATTTAACACAAAAATTTGACACAATTTAAACACACACAATTGACAATTAAATTAGGTACATACAAACTGAGACACACAATCTGATACATAATTAGACATACACAATTAGACGCACACAATTGGTAGGACTCCTATGAAATATCATTCAGTCCATTTGAGATGCTGCTGACTACACAACACATAATATATTAAGGAGAGTCTACGTATAACGGAATTATGTGACACGTTAAACCAACAATTCTTGCAGTGGAAAATAATTAAATATTACGTATTCTGAATGTGTGATTACGGCCTTTCTTTGGCTGGCATGCAATGTGCATGGTCCATACTGTCTACTGTGACCTGTCTGGTCGTACAATAATGTTGTGCCTAATCTCATAACTATCACAATTTTTTAAAAATATTTATAAAAATTTGTGTGTTTTTAATTTCTATGTGAGGAGATCTCTACATTTTTTATAAGACGAACTCAGAGAAATACGATAAAAATATATATTGATCATCATGCAAAGTACCTGTTATTTAAACATTATTGTTTTCCAACAAAAACACACACAAATGCTCACTGCAGCAGGAAATTCATTGTAACACATCGGTCAAAACAATGTGCTTTTCACAAAAACTTTCCCTTCCTAAAGACTTTCGTTTAACGCTTTGAACGCCGAATTAAATCCCATCTGCCATTTGCTGGCATTATTAGGAGCTCACCTTATTTTCCACGTTAGCAGGATAAGGGGTAAAAACACAGAATGTGAGATTTATGTTATTTAATTCAGAAGACATGAGCAAATTTGTACGATTTTAATCCAACCATATTTTGAGGGAAGTTATGAACTAAAGAATTAAGAGTAAACTTTTACTGAATACTGACAACTTAGGTCTCAGTACTCATTAAGTAAAGAAAAATATTGCTTTTTATTTTACTATAAAAATGACACAATATTTTTTGTGAAATGACATTTGTACTGCACGACATTTCACACGGACACTAACTTCATTTCTGACAGTCAGATTAAGAAGCTTCGTGTGGTTTCCAGAACTTAGGCAGACGCCGTGTGTTGCAATGTAGAATGTACCCTTACGATCTTTTGAGATGTTTTACATTGTACAATATTATTTGTCTGATGGTGCTTTATACAGCAGGGAGTAGGAAATGGATGCCTGGCGCGAAGTCAGAGAAAGAAACGTGGCAGAAATGTATTATTCGTCGATTTGACAGTGTTCTTTGATGCAGTTTCAACAATATAACTGATTCCATCAAAAGACTAACATGTATTTTTCTCTATAAATCCTTTATGAAAATCTGACAACTTATCTGCTTTTATTATGCATTCCACAATCCATAAATTTAGATCATTTGACCTTCCTTGGCAAAAGTTTAATAACCTGTAAAGACGTTAGGAGAACTGCGAACTTTACACAAAATAGGTACTACCAAATATGCCTGAATTCATTCTCTCTATCAATTATTAATTGTTAATTTGTAAGTCACGACGGTAGAACAGTGACAATTAAATTTTTATTCGTCGAAGTTTCTTGCCCACAGAGATTTAAAAACACAAAAATGTCAACAATTGATGCAGTTGTCAGCGTATATCGAGGGCATTGTTTAGCTTTAAGCTGTTACAAAGAAAGGAAAGGCAAATTTTGAAGTTCGTCATTCAAGCCTTGTGGAATATGGCACTATTTCGACTGTTAAATGTGTCTTTCTGCAGGGGAATACAATTTACATCTTTAAGATCGAGCAGTAGAAGAATGATCTAATTTTATTTTTAAATATTGCTAAATGTTTCTTATTTTAACAAACATAATTACTTAATTCGGGATATTATAATGATTTTCCAAATTCCTCCTTTTGATATTTGCTTTCAAAATTTTGCTTGATTTACCAAAGCATATGTACTTATTTCCAGACCAAAAGAATAATAATAATGAGGGCTTTCAAACGCTGAAACTCGTATTATTATTCGGATTTTCTAGAACTACTCTTTTTTCAGTTGTGTTGATATCCATTTTCATTTTGTATTGGGAGCAAGCTGTTTCTTATTACTTTGAGTCGGAAAACCCATCTTGCTTCGGTTCCTCCTGTAGGTGATTTCCTTCAAAATTTAATCCATTGCGAATTTCCTTATTTTAATCTTACATGCTGCATGAGAGGTTTAGTAGTTTTGACGTGAATAGGTCTTTAAAATCGGTACCGGGTACCCCGCAAGTTCGAAAACTCCGGCGTCACGAAATCAGTTCCAATTTTTTTCTCAAAGCTTTCCATGTTTTCATCGTTCGATCCGGGTCTGTTTCATATCATTGGAGAGGGCAGTGATGAGCCTTTGTTGTGTGCAGTCGCAGCGGCCCGACCCCCTTCTCCCTCGGCTCTTATCAGGCTTCGCTAAAAAATTTTAAGTTCGAATTCGCGACGACAGTCAAATTAGAGCGCCTATAGCTAGCAGACGCGTGGTCCCGTCACTCTGATCTGGATGTCAATCGACGCATAATCTCTCAAATAATACACTTTGTGGAATAAAGTACTGAATCTGTCATATTTGTGCGAATTATTTAGGGCTTTGTGAAAAAAAATCGGACAACACTTCGAAATGTCGCGCTACATGTGGAGAAAGTGCAAACAAAGTCGAAGAAACGGGCACGACTAGATAGCTCGCACCTTGAAGAATTCAGAAAAGTTTCACTCAACCCAGCGGAAAGAGCTAAGGCTTACAGGGAGCGAAAACGGATGCTTGCTCTGGACCAGCCGAGTACAAGTGCGGCCGCGTTTTCGCTAAACCCCGTTGATGAAACAGCCGCGGCGACACCAATGGAGTGTTCCAGAAGCGAGAGCGATGTCAAGATGGTGGTCTTGCCAGAAGTATCCGACGTGCAGTCCCGACAAGACTTCGAGACGAGAGGGTCCCATAGCAATAGATACTTCGACTAGGCGTTTCTCAAGAACGACTTTGGTCATGCCTGCGAAATGTGAGATCGATTTTGGTTTAGAAAAGACTTAAAATCGCCGAGAATAGCTCTTTTGGCTGTTCTTAACATCGAATTCGTCGATTCCAAATGGTCGAATTTGGACTGCATTACTTTCTCGTTTACAACTCTGTGAAATACGTACATTGATCTAACGTTCACTAGATACATTTCTGTACAGACTTTACCATATGTATCGTACTTCTCGTATCATAGACCTGTACTCAATAGACTGATGTTAATTAGCGAACAATAAATGTGTTCATAAATAAAGTGTGTTAATAAATAAGTGTTCTTAAATGGGTTCAATTAATTTATTTCGGCCCTTAAAGATGTATTCACGTATAAACCAGTGGCCGTGGCCCGACACAACATACCGTATTTTTTAAAATGTTAAAGGCCAATTTCCGAACAAAATTTTGCTTACATCTTCAGGATCGACAAGTGGAATAATAATAGAATTTTATTTTTAAACTTGATAACCTTTGTTTGCTTTATCAAATACTATTTATTTTTAGATCCCATAATGATTTTCCCAATTCCTTATTTTAATATGACAATAAGAACTATCATATGCTGAAATATGTACCTTTTTTATTTTTAAACCAATGAGTAATGAGTTGTGTTATTATTGATTTCATTTTGTATAACTTGCCAGGATTTTTTTCTTAAATTGTGTTGGTAAAACCAGATTGCTTTATTCTTTCTTCAGGTCTTTTTTTTTAACATTTTGTCCAATTGGAACTTCCAAGTTTCAATTTTATATATTGCAAATGAGGTGTAGATATTTTTCTACTGAATATGTTAACAAAAGTTTTTAACTACTACATATATATAGTAAAATTCTCTTCTGCATTTCCCTCAATATTTCTAAGAATTCTTCACAAATGTTGCAAGTTTTAAGAGGTGTTTCGAGAAATTTCGAAATTTTAACCGATGGCACAATTAGTAATATCGAATCATTGTACTATGTGTCACCGAAATGTTGGGTTAATTCAACTGGAAAATTTGACACCAAATATGAATTATAAAACATGTTTGGGTTGGGGAGGGTGTGGAAGTTGGAGCAGTGCTTGGGTCGAAACCCGGATATTTACAAGTGTTTTACTGATTGTGATACTGGTTTAAAAACCTGGTTTTATAGACATTCACAAGGTATCTGCTCAGTTCTACACTAAAAATAGTCGGTCTGGTAAAATGTTTTTTTTATTATATTACTTTTATGCGAAAACTTTGTGTAATGTATATAATAAAATACGAAATATATCACAAAATACTTTCCACTAACATAAGTGGACCTGAAAAAAGAAGGAATTAAAATATTGAGGAATTGCAAGATAAATTGATATGTACCAGTTCATAGCTTTTCTTGAATCATCATAAAGGCAATAGAATAATATAACATGTAGGCTGGCTATTTGAAGAGAATAATATAAAATAAACCGTTTCAGAAATGTTTTATATTGACTGAAATTGATTGTGTATGAATTGAGTCTCGTGAAAATGGGAATAAACTTTGGTATTTCCTTAAGCGAAAGAGGGTTGTATTGGGCAGTTGGGAAATTATGAATTTTAGAACTAAATCCTGCAATCTTGACGGATTCATTTCATTCATCAATTTGTACTAGAGGCTTACAATTTATTGCGTCTTTTCATCAACAAAATCTTATTACTGTATGCACTATCAGTTAATATATAATGTCAATCATAGGAAGATAATGAGAAGGTGTTCCGGTCTGTGCTACAGAATGACGCAAAAAGAAGTTACCTTCAAAAATACTCAGGAGAGACGTGTTTAGAAATATCGCAGACAATCGTATAATGACACAATACAGAAAATTAATCGCTTATGAGTAAAACGGAAATTTATAATTTTTTTTTGTTTTGTCGTTTATTACTTCAGAATGCCCTCACGTACTTTCTTGCTCTTGTCATGTAAGGTAAGGCAAATTTGACGTTAATTCATAAATAAAACCATTTTTATTCCATCAGATTATTTCTACATAACAACAAGCACAGCCTGTGTACAAGTGCAGGCTACAGGTTCGACAGAACCAAATCGAATAAAGTTATGTTTGGAGAGAACAAAAGATGTGTGTTCAAATTATGTTTAACACTTAGGCGACTAATGTCATATATGTATATGGAGCACCCATTCTTGATGTTTCTAGATCACACACAACGACGCAGCACAGTCGGTAGGACTCCTCTGGACGAGTGATCAGCTCGTCGCAAAGACCTCTACCTGACAACACACGACACTCACAACAGACAAATATCCATGCCCCCGGTGGGATTCGAACCCAAGATCTCAGCAGGCGAGCGGCCCT
>Ga0268261_10003545_pt1 | contig 11509 bp, 11 predicted proteins | sample TergutNc150P1_FD_190353 | JGI IMG/M metagenome (GOLD analysis project Ga0268261, IMG submission 190353) | Nasutitermes corniger P1 segment gut microbial community from laboratory colony in Florida, USA - Nc150 P1 (SPAdes) (version 2) | ecosystem: Host-associated > Arthropoda: Insects >... | reverse complement strand
GTTATTGTCAAGAATGCGCTGACAATACATGTTGACCAGTGTGTGGGCAACAATCGGGAATGAAGTAATGATCTGATGCAACGCGTCATGGTCATTACAGTAGCAAGTCATTAACGCAACCCACTGTGTTTGACTCACCACTAACCAGATCTGATCCATCAGTTTTAACAAGTTTAACGCGCAAGAGTAAACGTACAGAATTTAAATCCATGTAGTAATAGCTATGACCCGAGCAATTAAATTCCAGTTGTGCAGGATTATCTGCTTGCGACATAGGTGCGTATGTAACGGCGTGACTATTTATTACACATGTTTGTATGCTGCGTTTTAGAAAAATGTCGAGCCCTGGTTTTAAACACTCCATTATTTCTTCTTCTGTGTAAAAATATCGTTTACTTTTCTAGCTTACTTTGAGACTGAGCCTTTTGGTTTAGGCCTCCTTTTTAAACCCAAGAAAACCTGTCAACATTTTCTTTTTTTCAATGATGTCTTTTGCTTCACCAAAACGATTTATAAAAATATCGCCCATAGGCTGTTCCGGTTCCTTATTTTCTATATCGGTAATTATATTGGAACCTGTTTTATGGCTTCTTTTCATACAGCCTTTGTCCCCGAAAACAACAGAGGTTTAACAAAACGAAAAAGTCATCCGAAGAAGGACCCTATACTGTTAGCCCTTTGCATCTTGAAACCAGCCCCGTAAAAAGAAACCTATTTCACCACCACCGCTTTGATTCACATAGTACCGTGTATATCGAGCAATTGTAAGTGATATACTGAGTTTTACTGCGCTGAGGACTTCTTTTCAAAGTGTAATGTTACAACGCAAGAAATATCACTATCTTCAAATAGCACATTTTCATTCTTTGTAACTAAACGAATGGTAATCGACTGTATAAACGATTGTTCTATAGGTCTATACGGAGGGTAGTTAAATCTATGACATCCTGTACTCGAAGGAGGAGTGTAGAGTCGTTAAAAGTCTAACATAAAAATTACCAAACAAATTTGTTTTTATAATATACGTATAAACATGAAGCGGCTCTGGTGTAGTAAAATCAGTTTTATCTTTTACTGATACGGTTATTTTAGGAGTACGGCAATTAGTAGCTTTCATAATTGTTTCCGCAAAGTCTTCAAGTCCATTATATACACGGGCAGGGAAGTGAGACTTCACATTCTCACAAATTCTAATGGAATTCTCCCCGTAACACGAATTAAACAATTGCTTACCTAGTTCTTGATATTTATTTGTGTACTCCTTAAATATTTGCATAAACCTTTCCTTTTTAGATGGTTCCAACAAATGAGAAATATTTGGGAGAAGATCAAACAGAGATTCATAGTGTTTTACAACAAAAATTACCTCCTGTGAATCTAAACGAATTGTATTGTGCTGGAAACGTTTCTTATAACCTTTAGGATACGATATCTCGACTAGTACAAATTCCCATTTGTTAAGTTTCAACTCGATCGAAGTGGCTAACTTGGATCTATAATGAACAATTGTGTTGTCTGGAAAATAAAAACCGGAACTGTCTGATGGCAATATCACGTAAACGTGATCCATTATATTTTCTCGACATCGGAGGCGTTTCCCTAACTGTTGAAGCTCTCGTCGTAACCTCTCCACTTGACGACATTTTGCTTAATACCATTTTTATTACGAGTGCGCCCTATTCTATTTGAAAGTCGGTTAGGGGTGATACAGTGACCTTGACTAGCTCGTAATCGTAAAACTGACCTTCAATAGAACGATCCTGCAAATCTGAGAGTTGATAAATAGGTTGTGGCACGCGCGGAATAACTTTTACAACCCGAATTATTTCTGTTGAAAATGTTTGTTCGTATCCCTTGGCAAACTTTACCTTCTGCTTAGTTATCCTTACAAGATCTCCTACTTTAAACTTGACACGTCCGTGAGGAATTTTGGCCCACAGGCTATTCAATTTTCGCCATACAGAATAAATGTTTGAGGCGTTTACTTTACTCGGTTGCATACCAATGGTGGAATCTTACTCGTGGGACTATAATTAACTCCGTGTACGTTAGACTGTAAGGGTATTTGTTCATATGCGTGTCCGTCTTGCAAAGTGAACAAGTTTTTATCAGGTTTAGACTTTGTCAGCAATTCCGAGAGGCCATGTGTGGCCTTGTACCTTTTACCATCCACAAACACGTGTCTATCGTTATTTTTAAAGCTCGAACGCCCGATTTTAAACGAAACGTCAGTATCGAATTGATACACGCCAAAAGTAGGATCGTGTGATAATTTACGTCTCAACCCATTATGAATGTACTTCGAATGCACTGGCTGATAATCGGTTTTTTGATTCCGGCTCTAAAGCTTCTGTTTTAAACAGAGGCAATGAACCAATAATACCTTTACGTTCGGGTTTAGTTTTAAAACTCGATTTGCTACTTCCAGTTTCTATTATAGGAATGGGAATAGGTTCCCTTTTAAGTTTTTCTGTTTTCAAATATGAGCCTTGATGCATACGAACCTGCGTCCATTTATTGTAGTTGTTATCTTTACTTATCAACATCTCTTTAACCGGCGGTGGTGACGGTGCTTGACAACGGTTTTCCCATAGTTCGGGAGGAACTAGAATCATACGTTGCAATGCCATTTTTAATTATTATTATTAATTACTGCTCCTATTACACCGGACAAGATAATGGTAAGCAGTGGAAACCTAAACTCTTCTATCTGAACTAAAGTTTACTTTTAATTTTAATACTAATCTTTGGTTTTACGAACGCACGTAAGCGATTTTTATATTTCCTCAACTTGATCTTTTGTCTTTGGTTAATTTATGATTACAATTTATTGTATTTATAGCACACTCGACAATAGCATTTAGTAAGTCGTCGTTTACAGTTGCAAGTAATGAGCGTCTGGCTTGTAGTTTAGCGTCTTTAAGTGGAGAAAGTGAAGTTTGTGACTTCAACCAGTTCATTATGCTGAGCAGGTGCAAATACCTCAGTTGTTTCCGCAGGAAATACCTTTGTACTGAATCTCAATAGACTGTTAATTGATTTGTAAAATTTAAGAACCGATAAGTATGCGGATCTTTACAAACGTCTAGGTATGTCTTGTGAAAACTAGAAATGTTTTCAGGGTGAAGGTGCCGGGCCAAATGCACAATCTGAGTCTTATCTCTGGGGTTCTTGAAAAACAGCAATGTACTTGCCATTCAAAGAAATATGACGTGATGATGGACCTTGGTAAAACAGGTTCTGTGTAATTAGAACTAGACCAATATTACGATGATACGATCCTTTGGTAAATAATTCGCTCACTTTTGTAGAATAAGCAGAGGCCTTTAAATCATCCAACACTATAAGCGTAGGTACACTTCAGGGTTTTGAGTCTGATACGCCTTTAACAAATGTCACGTTTTTTAAATGATGCTGGACGTTGTTCTCAATGTGACACCACACGATATTTTCAAACACGTCACAAAGCCGCTCCCGGCACTCTAACAGGTCGTATTACAAATTTCGATTTACCACTACTAGGACCGGCACCAATTAATGTAAATGGATGCTGCAGCTTGAACGTCATACTCTGAAATGAATTGTGATGTGTAATGGCACCTCTATTTATACATAAATAAATAACCTAATTGTACCCATATTGTAGGGAGTGAAAGTCGTCCATTAGCCGGCGCTTCTTAAAGACGACTTTTTACTCCTTGGTCTCGGGTTTGGATACAACTCCACCATGTTTCCTATTGATCATTCTGAGGTTGTGTACATGCAGTGGTGCGTCGTCTTCCTGAACCATGTTCCTGAGTGCACTAAGTTTACAAACTTGGAATTTTCATAATTCAAGGTTACACCCTTCACTTTACACTTTGTTGCATGTTTTCTTGTAGAGGGTAAAACACAGAGAACGCATAGGTTTTTTGGGCCACCCAAAACAAATTCATCTATGTAGGAGCCAGAGCCAAACTCCTCCAACTCATCTGTGAGGTCGCCCAAATAATCCCCTGTTGTCACCTTAGGGAGTTCATCTACCCTCTGAACGTAGATTACAGAGTCCGTGTCACAGTAAAGCACAGACAGCCCCAACTGACTCAGATACTAGTATAGTTTGAGCCGAGCTTGGGTTGTTACGTAGGCAGCAAATGTCACGTTAACATTCTTCCCTGCGGCAACATTGTCCTCGGAATACTTCCAAGACACCCATGCCAAGTCATCGTTCGGGAAAATGAGGTTTGTAACAGTACACAGACTTGTTAGAAGCTCATACATCTCTTTCTCTGAGGTCACAAGGGTTGTGTGGATCTTCTTTTGATTCTGTGCCTATTTGGCCCAAATTGAGTTTCGTTTTTACTTTGCCAAAGTTCTTTGCCCTGAGTTTTTTTAAATGGACGCCTTGTCTAGAGCAATTCCCTCTGCGCGCCGGTAGTCCTCAATGTATTTGTCATTGTGTTCCTCACTTTGAACCCAGGATGGGTAGCCAGATGATTTCTGTTTTACTTTCAGGAACATGTTAACGTACTCTGCGAAAAGGACTCCTTAATTGGTACCACTGTCAAAGCACGTTAGTTCACACTCCCAAAATTCAAACACGTCTACCAAACGATAACCCATCTCCACGGCCCTGCGGACATCATCTACTATCTAAGTTCAATCTATACACCGCTCCTCATCAGAGTGTGTACAGTCGTCCTGGTTCATAGTATCGGCACAAGCTAAACACAATAAACGTGCTGTAATCCCGTTAGTAAAGTCTCCACTGACGTGACTGTAAAATATCTGACATGCCTAAAGTGCCTGCCCTTCTTCCGTCTTTGTTTTACGCAAAAACAATCGAAACCCCACGCTGTGACTTAAACATCTGTCACAATGCGCTCTGATTTGTGTTCTAGCATGTTCGTCGAACAACAAGACGCCACATGGACAGACCAAGACACTAATGAACTTATGCTTGTCGAAAAGATAAACCGTTTACTTCTAACTGATAGAAATGTTACTGAACCGAAATGTCTTCTCAGACTACATTACTGCTACGTGCACTTCGTATGAGAAGGCGCGCGTATTTTGCCTGGGGTTTGCTTAAAATAAAGTGTACTGACGTAACCGAATTACACTTTTATTATACGAGGCTTATCAATATACTAGCACAAAATCCTTTGCAATTTCAAAGGGCAATTGTTATGGTTACAGAAACAATTACTATACTTGAATACTCAGATATTACGAAATATTGATATGCAAGTGTAACATCTTTTGTGGGCCTATATATAAACAAAGCTCCTTAAAAATACACAACCTCAATAACAACCCGGTTAAATGGAATAAAAGGATATGGAATTCTCTTCATGATCAATTAAAAACAACTGTCGATACAATCGACGACTTCCAACATGCTATCATCAGTACGTAACGTTTCAGCGTAACACAGCTACTCAAACAACACTGTGAAAAAAGAACGAAAACACTAGAATGGGATGTTTTGTTAATTACAGTCCAGCGATACACACAAGTGACCGAAAGTCACTTAACCCTATTTTAGTGTACTGTCTACTAAACGATTGACTGGTGTTTGCACCACTATATATCGACGCCTTACATCTGTACCCCTAATCTTAACACCACTGTGGCGTCACTCATAGACCAAGCTCTAACGTTACCTCGGTAACAGATTTACTACTAAAAATCAAGGTATAAGGTAGACGTTGCCTGTCATCGAAAACACGAAGTACACCAAAGTAATCAATATTTGCCCAGTTTTCATTAACACGAAACTATACTGAAGCGAAGGCAGCGCTTCTGTAATTTGGCACGACTTTTTGTATGTGATGCCGTGTAACTTGGTTGATAGGTATCACTGTTTCGGAGAAACCTGCTACCTCCATCTTCAAAGATTTCTACAAGTAGAGACTGACAAACTTTACTGTGAACCTTAACTAACATTACTTACTTACTTACTTACTCCAAAGAGCAGAGTCCTTCTTGAGAAGCTAACTGATTTGCAGCTAGTCAAGAAGTTCCCCGCATTTTTTGAAACCTGAAGGTTTATTACCGCACTCACAAGTGCCCGCCACTTGTCCCTGTCCTGAGCTAGTTCGATCCAGTCCATACCATCACATTCCATTTCCTGAAGATCCAGCTTTACATTATCTTCCCATCTATGCCTGGGACTCCCAAGTGGTCTCTTTCCCTCAGGTTTCCCCACGAAATCCCTGCACGTGCCTCTCCCCTCCCCCATAGGCGCTACGTGTCCCGTCCATCTCATTGTTCTCGATTTTATCACCCACAAAATATTGAGCGAGGAGTACTGATCATTAAGCTCCTCTTATCTTACTTAACTTTATGAAGAAACATCATTCTTAAAATGTCCAGTTAGTGGAAGTCAAAGACACTTGCTGAATTTTAACCATTTCTACGTTGTTCATTCTGTCAGCCACAGAACCTTTCATGTCAGTATATTTTCAAGTAAATATATAATTGCTGCCACCGAAACGGCCGCAAACAGTTTTCCAAAAGATGGAATGAGATATCTCTTGAAGTGATCTTACACCGGATAAATCCACGCCAGAAAACACAATGTTTCAAAGCCAGATATCTCGTGCGTAACACGGCTAAGGTGAGGCAACTGAATATTATGACAGCGCCGGCAGTCAACTAGATCTCCAGCCGATTCAGTGATTAGACATTGAAATACCCGAATATCTGTGTGCCCCAGGTGAAAAGGTATGAGATTCCTGTCCCAGAACGAAGTAATGAAGTCTCGTTAGATGATTTTGTGAGGATATTAAAACTGGGACTGATAGAACTGACTTCCCATATTCAGAAGTGTAGGTTTTCATTTCGCCCTACATCCCCTCACCCTGATGACACAAAGACTAGCAAGCCGTCAAACACGATGGTTCTCCGCGTCACTTGGCTGCGGATGTCCTACGAAAGAAAAAGAAAAAGAAAAAATCTGCCTCAAAAACTGGACGGATAGAAAGATCAAGTTACCTACACGTGTCGAGAAATATGGTGATACTTTCCCACCAGTGCGTCTTTCCTGCTTAATTTATATTCATAGTCACTAAAGAATATGACAGAACATCGCTCTCCAGTGTTTAAGATTACTTCTCGTACTTGTGGGTCCTGGGTTCAAATCTCGGTCCCGAGACGGGCTATTAGACAGGGTTCTCCGATGTTTATTGGTGAGAAAAATACTTCCAACAAACACTGCACTTAAAAATACACACATTTAGTGTTCCATATGCTCTTCTTTCCGGGAGCCCGACAATTTCAAAAACGACTGCTGACACAAAACGAACATTTCAAATACGTGCCAGATCTTACGAATGCATCAACAATGGCTCTCCGAATACAAACGATGATTGTCGAAGTGTCTTGCTAAAACACCTGAGGTTCTCACAACAGCGGCTTTGCTGAAAAATTCTGGTCTTATGGGACGTTGGGGCACGCAATGAGGCAGTTGGTTGAGGCACTGCGCTACGAGCCGGAAGACAGTGGACTTGATTCCTGAGAGTGTCATTATTCATTGACATAATCCTCCCGGCCCATGGGGTCGACTCAGGCTCTAAAAGAAATGAGTACCAGGAATATTTCTTGGGGAGGCGGCAAAGGAGGCAGGTGTGTTGGGTTGACAACCTTACCAACTTCATGTGCCGATTCTCGAAATCTGGCAGCCTCAACCTCCTGGAAGCCTATGGGCCTGACTCGGACTGTATAGGGGTTGCTTTACTTTTACCTTATGGGATGTGACGCTGCATGGTTAAGTGAACAGGACCGTCTTCTGGGCCTGCTTGACCCTGAAGTACGTACCATAATCTTTCGTCGGGAAATACCGAACGACAATGCAGCGCTTGCCAGAACACCTCAATCTGCTAGGACTTCGTGGCTTATATCAAAGTACGTCTGTGCCCACATGTGCTACACTTCAAGAAATATTTATCAAACATGTCAAGGTGTTCGAATTATTATACTATGCTTACCAACCGACTCATTTTTAGTCGCGTTCGCAGTGCTGCGGACAGCGACTTTTAGCTTCATGTCCGTACGTCTATCCGACCACATGGATCAACTCGACCCCCACTGGACGGACAGATTTTCGTGAATTTTAAACTGGTGGCTTCTATTAATATCTGTCACGAAAATTCAAGTCCATTTAAAATCAGAAATAAATAGTGGGCACTCCGCATGAAGACCAACGCACGTCTTATACCGACAGCGACACATGCAACACAGAATACAAAAGCGAACTCGTTGCGTTTGCATGGCAACACATGTTCTTTTCCCTTTTCTGTTTTTAAATCATGCGATTTGCAGAATCCGTCCTATGTGACCCAGAATCCTGGTTACTCAACCGGCGTTGGAGGAAGTCTGTTGCGTGGGTTAATCAACCCAGATTATGAAACTCTGTGGAGAATTCTTTCTTACTTTGATACACAAGATATTACTATTTAACTCGAGAGTAAAACCGAGATAAGGTAACCAAAGGATAAGTTATTATTTTGACATAGAACCAGTCACATAATTCATTACGCGACTTCGTGCAACGCAGGCATTGAAAAACGGGCAGTCGGTCAGGTGTTCAACAAATTCTCCACCTTTTATGGAACCCGAAGGTCCATCCTAGGTGTATGATGAAACTCTCCATAAATGGTCGTGAAGAATTTAGTGGCCAAATGAGTAACTATCAGCTTCTTCGAGAGGCGTCTACTTCATGCAATTCCATGGATGAACCTAAATAAACACGATGTCGCGGAATTTGCTACCAAGTGAAGATCAATCACGTTACACCAATTTTTCATAACACTGAGGCGCGTTGGCCTAACCATTGTTGCCGTGCAAAAGCAATGAGTATTAAATATTTTGCATGCGTGTCTGTAGCCTCAGTTATCCAACATACAAAGCGCATGCGCCGCATTATATTGTCACCTGTGGTCTGTCTTCCTCTACCATATTTCTCCAAATTATCTCATAAACGGCAAGATTTTTGGGGGAATAGTTACTAAGTATAAAAGTGTGCTCCGGTTTTCTCTACAATTTTTGTTTGAAGCATCTCAATCTAAGCAGAATTCGGCGAAATGTCTTCACGTAAAGTACCTGCTATTATCAGGTTTTAAAAAACTTGAATTTTGCGACATATTTCTAAAAACATTCAAATGTAGAAAGATCATGAAAATCCTTCCAGTGGGAACCGAGTTGTTCCGTGCGGACAGACATGACGAAACTCAGAGCCGCTAACCGCAATTTTGCGAACGCGCCTGCGATTTCTGCAGTGACTACAGGAACCTCATGCATATTGGGTTCAAGTTTCAGGGATGAACAAACTGCACATTGCTTTAGCCAACTTTACACCCTCAGCCCATGTTCTCCCTCAATGTGAAGGACCAAGTTTCATACTCATACAAAAAATTGGAAAAATTAGTTCCGTATGTCTTAACGGTTATAATTTTGGACAGCAAACGGAAAGACAAAAGACTGTGTACTGAATGACAGCAAGCATTCTCTTTGCTCCATCTGCTCTTAATTACTTTATGAATGCAATTTTTATTTCTTACAGTTGTTTCCAAATAAACCACAGACATCAGTGCAAGTACACCAACACGGTAAATCGTGGAGACGTTAAATCTTATTAGTTCACACGCACGTGAAAATCGCACTACACACAACTAGGGGAAGCTTTTAATTCGACATAAAGGTAACGAACAGCTACACACAGACACTGTTCCCATACACTTGACACAAAACGGACAGAAAGCCAGGCTCGAAACCTTCGTACGTACTTCCACCCTGAACAACGTCCAAATAAATTCAAGACGTATTATAGGTTAATGACTACTTTACCTCTAACCTTTTGATCTACATATGATGGTTCTCTTAAAAGTACGAGTTCTGTAACATGAACCACGTCGTGAAAAAAGTTTAAATTAATTGAAATGACACAGTATAGACAGTTCAGGTGAGGCAAGAGAAGTACGCATGACACTCTAGCACCCCCCACCACCGACACTAACAGGCCACGCCCCCTCCGCTGTGCTTCGCTGAAACCTAACCTTGAGCTCCTTCTGAAAAAAAACCTAACCTTCCCCTCCCTCCCCCTAGCTCTCAGGCGACAAACAAAACCCCCCAGACAGTATGGCGCCAGGTCTTAACCTAACTTTAACTTGTTATTATTTACAAACCTAACCCTTTCCACCCTTCTTTAGGTCTTTAGGCTATGTTATGTCAACAAAGATGGCGGAGGGGTGAATGAACTTTCCTGTAAACCTAACTTTAACTTGTTATTGTCACGTGGTGTAACTAACCTAACTTTAACTTGTTATTGTCACGTGGTGTAAGCAGCAGTCAAAAAAGGTGGCGGAGGGGTGAATGACCTCCCCTGTAAACCTAACTTTGAACTTGTTATTATTTTGAAACTTTTGTTCTCACGTGATGTAAACAGCCCCAGGCTATGTAATGTCAACAAAGATGACGGAGGGGTGAATGACCTTTCCTGCAAACCAAACTTTGACTTGCTATTATTTTGAAACTTTTGTTATTGTCACGCAATGTAAACAGCCCCAGGCTATGTTATGTCAACAAAGATGGCGGAGGGGTGAATGACCTCCCCTATAAACATAACTCTGACTTGTTATTATTTTGAAACTTTTATTGTCACGTGGCGTAAACAGCCCCAGGCTATGTTAAGTAAACAAAAGATGGTGGAGGTGACACAGTACTTAACCTAACTTTGACTTGTTATTGTCACGTGGTGTAAACAGCCCGATGCTATGTTATGTAAACAATGAGGTACACAGTGTGACGCTGTACTTAACCTAACTTTAACTTGTTATGGTAAACAAAGCGCCATTTTGATTTTTTGGCAATATGGCGGACACGCGCAGCAATTTTAATCCTAACTTGTTATTATTTAGGATTTTGGCGTTACTGATATTTTGAAATTTTGACAATATGGCGGACACGCGCGGTAATTTAAAACTTAACTTTAACATTTTATGTGAATAAGACAACTATTTTACAACATGGCGACATGCGAGGCAATTTTATACCTAACTTTGAACTTATAATAAGGTAGTCATACTACAATATGCCGGACACGCGCGGGAGTTTTAAACTAATTCTAACCTAAACTTAAACATTTATTATTTGAATAAGACGACCATTTTTAAATATGGCGGCCAGAGCGGTAATTTAGACCTAACTTGTTATTATTATTGGTTTGATGTAAACAAACAGCCATTTTGAATTTTAAACCTAACTTTGAAGTTATAATAAGGTAGCCATATTACAATATGGCGGCCTAGTGCACTAAACGTAACTTAAACACTTACATTATTAAAATAAGACCACCTTGTTATAATATATCTACAACGTTATAGGACACTCGAAAGAATTGGCTAGAGTGGTAAGATTTGAGACTCATAATTGAAAGATTCTAAGTTCGAATCCTGCGGCTTTAACCATCTCCTTTTAAGGAACCTATCCCAGGCAATTAGGATAAATAAACACACAATTTTACAAATAT
>Ga0268261_10003544_pt1 | contig 11509 bp, 8 predicted proteins | sample TergutNc150P1_FD_190353 | JGI IMG/M metagenome (GOLD analysis project Ga0268261, IMG submission 190353) | Nasutitermes corniger P1 segment gut microbial community from laboratory colony in Florida, USA - Nc150 P1 (SPAdes) (version 2) | ecosystem: Host-associated > Arthropoda: Insects > Digestive... | reverse complement strand
CTCAAGGACAAACATCGATAAGACTTGTCAGCTGACCGGTACAGTGCGTGGACCCGCCAGAAGACCACACTTTTCTCTGGCCATTACCTCCGTAACCGTTCAACTTTGGACACAGGTGTTTTGGGTTATATCGGTATACTTTAACATAAGGAACACTCTCCCTAAGTCTGGCACATTCCTCCTGGGACACCCTGTATACACACACACACACACACACACACACACACATACCTTTTTAATAGACATCTGGTCTTTTTCTCATTTTCTCATTTCTCTATATTGTTTATTTATATATGCATCATTCACATGATTTATTATATTATTTCATTTATTCGCAATTCATCTACTCATTACCCTTTTTACATAAACGTTTACTTCTGTGAATATTCATTTATTAATGCATTTATTACTTTTGTATTATTATTCCCTTCTCTCTTCATTCCCTTATTTAGTTATTCAAATAAATTATTTATTTATTCACTACATTCATTCATTCATTCATTTATTCAATTTTCCATTGTTATATACATATTAATCAATTCATATTTACATTTATTTATTCAATTATACATTAAGTTACTTGTTTTTTATTTATTTTTAAAATTTAATTAGCATTCATTTATTCGATTAATCTTTTAATTTTTCAACAATTCCATTTTTATAAATATAAAAATATTCATTTATTAAATTAATTTATTACGAACATGTAAATACCTTTGTTCGCTGCACGCACGGTTTCATCGCTCAACAAAAATTTTTCATGGTCACTGTGACCTCTAGTCACACTTGCCGTCAGAAAAGTTTGTCTGGCTCTTGCCCCCACCGGTTTTTCATCTTCAGATATTGATTGTTCACAAATAAAACAAATACTCATGTTTGCATCAAACTTCGTTATCCGAATGATCCGACAATCTGATGGAAACTGCTCGAATTTACTCGAAACCCTTGAAACTAACGATTTTTTTGGACGAGTAGTACATTGGGCCACAGGTAAACCCACGGATACAAAAGGTGCGTCCGACAATGAAGCATTCGTTGAAATCCAAACTCGATTTCTTATAGTGTAATATCTCTCAGTAGAAATGTAATAATACGCTAATGTTTTAACGGCACTCTTGCTATAATAATATTAAAAAAATGTATGCGATACATATATCATTTTGCAGGGATTTCCTCGCTTTTCAATTTTTATAATTATCTTTTTTTTTTGCGGAAAAGGCATATTTTGCAAGTAAATTGCAAAATTTGGTACGAGAATTTTTTTTATTTAGGCGCCCTCTAGCGCCGTAAATATTGGTCGTACATGAAAAATGCTTGAGACAAAAAATGTGCGGAATGTTATTTCCTACAGCTTTTGTTTAAACATTTTATCTGTAAATTAATTAGTTAGCGAGATATTCGATATAATTCATTCTCGCACATTTTCCAAGATGACGGCTAAAGTGCATTGGGGATCGTCCCGCCAACTTGGATTTCCACTCTCCTATCCCCCCCCCCCTTCTACCCTCAAACGGAGAAAAAAAACAGTATTTATGGTAACCTCAGGCCTCTTTTTATGTCTATTTCGACTGAACTGAAGTATCTAGCTTCATAGCGTGAAGTGCAGACCGCTACGTTGTGCATGCAGACGGTTACAGCAGTAGGGTCTTTGGGGACCTTGGCACCACTATACCACATCACATGACGTCACATACCGTACGTCCGTGATCTTGATCCTCTGACCTACCTTTGCGACGAAGTACGTCAGACTACACGATTATTGTGTTGGAGTTCTGTGATGCATGTAAAACTGTTCCATATAACATTCAAAGGGGCATTTAAATCCCTCGCACATCAAATACCGTGCACAAAGTTGCTAAAGTTCATGTGTTATCACGAAAATACAAAGAAAATGTATATTTCGCGTGTTAGTCACGAATGTTATTTTTCATTTGTGGCCAAAACGACTAAAAGACACATATCTCAGATCTATCATAGCACGAAGTTTCAGAATTTTATGTCTTCCAGCCGCCTCGAAAGTTCTTAAGGTCATTAACGTCTTTTTTTTTTGGATAGGGTTAGCTATAAATTTATGGAGGAATGATCCACTGCGATGGTGCCGTTTGTTCTCCTACAAATTGTTCGGAATAAAATAGCAAGATTCACATGCAGAACTCTTATGTACCTTTCCTTACTGCATAATAAAATCTGGGAGTTACTAAAATTTATGTAAAATACGTTATAAATTCGATTACAGAGCTGAAGTTTCAACATACCAGAGTAAAACAAAGAGAGTAGGTAACACGTAGGAAAAGTGCATTTTTCTCACTTGGATAATTGTAGATTACCACTAAAGTCGTATAAACAAACATCCCTTACAAAATAACTAAATCCACGAAACAGCGTCAGTTCGAAAATACAATACTTGCTCAGATAGTCAAGGGATTGCAACAATGGAACCTGAAAGTTCGTATGGTGTTCACAAAAGTCGGCAACTGTTCTCTATCCTAAGCTAGATGCATCTATTCCGCACCCCCTACACAAGAGCCGTCTTACTCTTGCGTGCGTACCTACGTCTGTATCGTCTGTCCTCTGCGCTTTGTGTGTTCAATATTTAAGGAATTTGATTCAAAAATACTGTAGTCCTTCTGATTTTTGATCGTTGTGTCAAAATATTGTCAGATATTTACAATTTACACTTTACACGGGTACATATTGAGAACACACAGAAAAACACATTCCATTCAGGTTTACCGCGTCAAAATATTTGTCCCTTTCTTTCTCGGCTACAGAAATACATTAATTGTTGCACTTTAGGGAGTTAACTTTTCCATTTCGAACGAGAGTAATCCCTTTTATGTTACTGTTTACTTGTTTATAAAGCAGTAATTATAACCCAAGTTTACAATGGCGGAGGATACGTTTATAACTGACGAGACAAAAATATTAAAAATGCATAACTTTCAGGAAATTCAGTAGCATTTTCGAAAAGTCTCGAAATCAACTTTTTTTAGTAGCATATGAAAACGTGGAAAATTAGTAAATTTGGAAAATAAAAATGAATTATATGTAAATATACACCACACAATGATGTTGGGTTTCACCCTAAGTTTTTGTAAGCGCATTAAAGTCTGTAAGGGTTTGTGCCTATATGCTACATCGTAATGAAATATACTGTTAAAGACACAAAATAAATAACAGTATTAATATATGCATACCACAGGCCTGTATCAAGTACCATTCGGAAAGACTCGGAATGGGTTGTATCCGCCATCTTTCTTTACGTCACTATGACGTTCCTACAGCCTTCCGGACAAATCCAGTATGACGGCCACTTTTTTTATTTACAGTTTCACAATTAAGCGATGCTGCTGAGAAATCGGCGTTAGAAGCTTGAGGGATTAAAGCTATTAATTCACAGGACAGTAGGATCTCTTGAATCAAACAAATCTATTAAGAATTGTTGAAAATACGAGACAGCAGTACCATGTTACATTAGCATTGAGAAGTCGCCTGCAACAGTGTACTTAAAAGAAAAGGAATGTCACGATGCGCCTATTAGGGTTTTAGGTTTTTTTTAATTACCAAATGACAGCAAACCTTCCCCCAAAGTTTCGCAAGTGGCTTCTCGGCGCTTGACACTTCCATATGCTGACTTCCAAGCAAAAGCAACTCTCACTTTTACTTGTAGCTGGAACTGATAAGCCGAGTTAGAAACATCACAAATGTTCTTCATAAAACAGTTTCCTCTAATGGTGGACAATACCTTGCCACATCCATTTCCTATAATTTCGCTGTTTATTCCCTACATCTCTGTGTTGCTATAATAACTGTTCGTGATGCACTATTATACAAGTTACCAGCCAGCTGTCATAAATCTCCGCAGTTCATGTCAGCAACTAACTTCCAAACCACCCTCACTAACTCTCGTACATGCCAATAGTTAATAAAAGAAAGGTGGTTAATTAAATAATACCACAATTGGGTCGAATGTATTTATATCGGCGTTTTAAAGTGGCGATGTTTAACTTGAAGTATTTAATTTTAAATTTTATTTAATTTTACTCGTTAATTGGAAACGTTGTTTCCTTACATCGTGGGTAGATGTTAAGCTGACTTGAAACTTCATCGGCTGCCAAAGACCAAAGTAGAAATTTTCTGACGTACGGAATTTAAAAAAACTAGGCATTTCACATAAAACAAAGTTTCACCAAGGCCCTCTTACCAAAGACGTGTTTCAGCTGAGTATTTGTTTTTAATTCCATTTATGTGAACTGTGTTACCACTGCTCAGGCTTTCAGATACTTCAAGCAATTATGTTTTAAAATCTATACTAGACTGATATTCAACTTTGTGGGACTATCTGAAATCTTTTGTCGAATCGAAAATATAACAGGTGCTTTAAAGATCAATTATGCTTTGACGAAGACTAAGAAAAAATATTATTATTCAAAGCGTGAGGAAATAATTATTTCTCTGCCACAGGGGCCAGACTATAAGAGTGCCTGTGACCCCAATTCCGAATTGGTGGTAGCCTATAATTCCATTCCTCTCAACAAGAGCTATCTGCAGCAATTCCATTTTAAACCATATTAACCTCATTTTGTATGAGCGGAGAACAAACTTGTTGAAGAAGAAAAAGGAGAAGGAAGAGAGAAGGAGATATTGATTTCACGAGGCAAGGAACCTCAACGGGTACTATATGTAATTCAGGGGTGCAAAGGAGCAGATGGATAAACAGAAAATTCAAGGAACCACGCGGCTTGCAATACAAAAATTAGAGAGCCTGTTTCTTTCTAACTGGAATAAATTGCAGCAACTGATGGTATCGTCAAAATCTAGCACGTGTTTTCTTCTGTGTCCTCTCTGCATTACCAAATACAGGCAAACCAAATTCTTTGTGTAACTCATGAAACACTGACAATTCCCCACTTATGTACAACATCATTACTCCTCCATCGCTATAAAGCAGCAAGTTTTAGAGTGTTTTCTACCATCTCTGGCAACCCACTTCTAAGCAGTTTTGCAATATTAACTGCTCGATTTTCCCGTTTGTCAAAGTAGCTAGAAGTTTGCTAGTATTTGACACTGTAAACCTTCGCCCTTAATTGTAAAGGTACGTTAAAATTAAAAGACAATTGCAAAGCTTCGCGCGATGCGGGCGGTCACCGTACTTTCAGTGATCACTGCAAGTGTGTTCACCAACGTCGGTAAAGACCACAGAAGTTGAGCAAAGACAGTAGTTCCTTATGTAAAAATGTGTTCAGATAGATAGCAAGCCAAATTTCAATTTACAAATAACTCCGCCTCCCTCCCATTTTGCCGGCACAGTAATTCCCACTTGCCATCACCAGCGTGAATTGCAGTTTGACGTGGTACAATAAACACTAGTTTAATTACAAACCACCAACGTGTACTGTTTTATTCCTCTGCCAGATATGTGGGTTAAAAATTATATAGAAATATATACTGCGGTATTTCTCCAAGTAAGGAAAAGGGTAAGGCATTCATACACATCACGAACAGAGAAAACTATTGAAGAACGTGGCGTTTTTAATGAAATAGCGTGTTGTACTGCTGTGAGGTCATCCAGACAGTCACGTTACGTCTATTACAGTCTTCCAGCTCCTAGTTTATCTGTCTTAATACGTGCATTTCTTGAATGGTATTCTAATTACGTAAAGCATTTTGTTAGAATTCGGACCCTCCTCTTTGAGTAGATTTTCATTTACATGCTATCAGATACACCCGAAACTGCCAGTGTATCACAAAACACGATATCGAGGCACAAGTTTATTTCCAGGAATTACATAAATAATTGGTGTATTAAGCATAAATTTTAACTAATACAGCTCAGTAAACATTGGAGTTTCGATAAGCGATAAAAAATTAGTTTATGAGGTCTCCAAATATTCCCCTTTAAAACGGCAAATAGAGGTTTCCTAAATACTGCTGTAGCGTATGAATTTCTGCTGCAAAACTCAAATTCGGGACACTCCAGCCATAACTGGCAGTTAGGGCAGGTCTTAATAGCACTAACTTCGATTAAGACCTGAAGTGGAGCGTTGGACTTGTGATCCTTTGTGTTCATATAGATTCCTTGAAGACGATAATCCTGTGCCGAAATATGTAGTACTGACAATACTGACAGTAACTTATCATGAATTGTGTTCTATGATGCGTATTTTATTGTATTTTATTAAGTGTATTTGCTTATGAATATACTGAAGACACTAAACAGAATTCAGTCTCACGGAAGCGCAGGTGATATATAAAGGACACAAATAATTGAGGTGTCCACTGTAACTACGTAAAGGATTGCCGGGCATTAATGCCACAGTATAATTATGCACATTATTCGGGTTTCCACGCTAACTACGGACTCCAATACATAGGTATTATACATATACACACATTTTTAAGGTTTCAACAGTAATTAGGTAAACAGTTGCCGGACACTAATTCTACAATATAATAAATATAATACATACATACATACATACACACATATCGTTCGCGTTTTCACGCTAATAAGGACACCACTAAGAAAGTATAATATACATACACACATTCTTTAGGTTTCCACGGTAACTACATAAGGGTGGCCGGAAATTATACACACACACACACACACACACACACACATATATATATATATATATATATATATACACACACACACATTTTAAGAGTTACCACGCTAAATACGAGCACCACTATGAAGTACAATACACATACACACATTTTTCAGGTTTCAACAGTACCTACGTAAATGAGTGTGCCTTGCCTGACCCCGTCGCGGGGTTTCCACGTTAACTACGCAAAAGGATGCTCCACAGTAACTACGTACATAAAGTGTTTCTTGCTTCTACGGGTCGGAAGGGTTCACGGTAACTGCGCAAATGTGTGTGCCTAGCATGCCCAGGTCGAAGTAGACTAGTTTCATGTAAGTTTCATAATGTTTTTCTGCAATTACTTCCTTATAGGGAGAAGATAAGCAGATCAATTTTGTGGCATTCTTGGGGTTTGAAAAGAAGACTTTACCATTTGCCTATAGGAGATACTGGAGCTGCTATTCTCGCACATCCAGACATACCTGATCACGCCTCACGCAGGTCATTGCTACGGATTGGAATTCCCTCCTATGAACAACTGCAGTTTATGTGTTGATGTTTGCATCCAAATCGGCATGTGTGAAGCTTTTTATAATAAATTTCTGGTTGCGGTGTTCCACAAAAATGAAGGTCGCAGGAGTATAGGTGCGACCGTGCAGGCAATGGGCCCATGTTCATCACATCTTCACTGGCACATGCTTGCAAGTATGTCAGTGCTCTCCAGGAAGCGTGGAGAAAGCAATGCATTCGCTTGTCTCGTGAAGTCTGGCCATGGATCTCAACCATAATTTGCAGATAGTCATCAGTGTTGCTTTATTAGCGAAATAAATGTGCCTGATTTTCCGATGACCAAATTTTGAAACTTTGTGTTGTGGAGGGATTTCTCGTGGATAAATTGTGGGTTTTCTGTGGCCATATACCGACTGTTCTGACACTTCACTTAGTCACTCAGAGGGATCCACAAGCTTCGGCTGTTACGAATGCAGGACTTGAAAATGTGTTAATGAAAAAGGTATTGACATGCACAGAAGGAACACTGGTTCTTGCAAATAGTAGGCGCGGGCAGAGGTTACTTTTATATGCGTCATCCATCGCTATGAAAATGAAATGTATTCAATAATGTTACAATAAATCGACTTGTCCTAAATGGCAAGGCTACAGCAATGACTGTAACGTAAGTTACCAGCTTCAAGTGCAGTGATAACTATACATAACCCACGCCTTAATGTCACATGACACAGTCCTCAAAGTATATTTGGTGGAGTTCATATATTGGTCAACATAACGAGTGTTTAGTTTCGCTCACCAAGAACAGATGACTGGCCTTTGTAAGTGCATTGCGGTGTTTTGTAGTTGCTAACCACTTTTGAATTGTTATTTAGTCTCACAATATGTTAGAAGAGGGCTCACGTTATTTTGAATTTTGTGCTGCTTAAACAACCAACAAATCACAGGCATGTCCAAAAACTTTTGCCTGCGGAATTAATTTACAGGATGCTAAAAGAGGTTTAAAAATTCTAATATTACTATGTTACGTTTAAACCAACTTCCTCATACGATATTTATTTCAAATCCAAAAGTATAATTTGGCCTACTTTACTTTTGAGGATGGATAAAAGAGTATTTGAGGCCACCAAACTGTGCGTGTGCGTGTGTGCCTATGTGTGTGATGTGTCCATGTCCCTCAATTTAGAGTATTTAACCATTTGACCGAAAAGAAAAATTTGGTATAAACGTTACGCCAATGGAGGACATCAAAATCTTGTAGTCAATAATCCCTTACAATCTATGAGAAAAGTATGGCGGAAGCGCGAACTTACGAGACTAAACAACATCACAAACATTAATTTTTAAGTCATGAAGTGGTGTATGATAATAAATCTTTTAAAGATATAACATTTACTTAATATTATATTATTGTATAAGTTAAAGAAGATGACCACGCAAATAAATTTCAGGGTTTGGTTAAACTGCAATAACAAATGATCCACTGTAGTTACGCGTGTAAAATTTCGTACTGGATTAGATCACAAACACAGCTACACCGTAAATTGTTGTAGTTTAACAGATATAAACTGGCGAAGAAAGAGACATTTTCGGTTACATCCAGCATACTCAACACACACAAACTGTGTTATGTAATAATATTTTCTCTAAAATAAATTAAGAGTATGCGATATCAGGTAGAAACCTGTCTAATAGAAAAGCAGACTTCGAGTTCCTTGACATCAAATTGAGTTGACCTTTGAAATAAATATAAAATTTCTGGTAAATTCCGTCATAAAAATTAGGTACATGCTTTTATATAAAGCACAAGTAATTAAAATATTACCTTGGCAGATGTTAAAATACGGAGAAGACGGGGGGATATTATAATTCCTATCTTAATTCTCGAACCCGCTAGGAAATTTTTCATCATTTTTACAAGACATTCAGGCTTTTCTAATTGTCTCTCGGGAACGAAGTATTTAAAATAGGCTATACAAAGCTGAATATTTAACCTTTTCTACAAAAGCAATTAACAATTATTTCCCTAGATCTTTCTATGTAATTATTTAATTGCGTAAATTCTGTAGGCTATATTATTCCATTTGTGAAATGAATTAGTATTTCGAAGTCGCAGAAGGAAGTGCGGATCAGCAGCAAACAGTAAACTGGGAAATACTACAAAAAGAAGAAATCCTATGAAGCCGACACATCAGTTGAGGATGTTGGCTAATGTACTGTGCAGAAAATTCCCTGAGGAAATTTCTGGTAATGGCCATTAACACAAATAAAATGCGCAAGTATTGCAGCTTTTCCGGTTATTGAAGTACAAATGAGTAATGTATAAGATGAGTTAAACATATCCAAATTTTCGAACTATTATTTACGAAGTTTATTTTCATCTGGACAAATGACGACTATTCAGTGTATCAGAAATATAGAAACGCTTCGAAGAAACTGCCGCTTCTCCTTTCATGGTAACTGAGGGGGGAAAGACAGTGATGCGGATTCAGAGATTCGACTGACTGTTCCACTTTGTTCTCATGTACAGGTGGACCGCCGTATCCGCGGTTAATACGTTCCAAGACCTGCCCCGGTTACGGAAAATCGCGGATAATACCAAACAACATATATAACACCATATAACGTGATATTCGTGTAACATGCATAAATACGGCAAAGTTTAATTGGTAAATTACGCACAGTAAGACATTATCAACATTAAATAAAGTAATAATAAAGCGTACTGTACACTACATTGTACATTTACAGTGTACTTTCTCTCTCGTACTATGAAAGTAAGGGATTCTGACATTTTAGCCCAATCCTCAAGAGATGATTGAGCAGTGAAAAAACAGTACCTGTACTTTACAGTACCGTGTACAGTTTTAATGGATGACAAAACAATAAAAACCATGTTTTTTTCATCAAAGCGCTGCACAAACAATGAAAAAACATGTTATTGTTATGCATTTTACAACGGAAAGCGTACGTACGTACCCTCTGTTCAACAAAAATCAAGCGGCCTGAAATTTCCTAAGTCCCGAACTGGTAGTCAGGTGATGTACAGTTGCCGTCATAATTGGAGTCATTTCACTTTCCCCATATATGTGCATTCGTGGCGTTTTTCTGTCTTCCATTCATTACAACCAATCACGCCGTGTATATATTAACAAAAAACGCCAATACATTCTCTTAATTTGAAGTTAAATCATGAATTAAATGTCATTAATTTTCCGAGGCGTGTGGCTTGCTAGCTCTGCTTCCACGGATGGATGCTGCGAAAGGATGGTTGTTTGCCGAACCCGGAGGTAGCCGAGCGCGTTAACGCGTGATGGCAGGGTTAGAAATGCGAGTGACGCAGATATTTCTGTAATTTTTCCGTTTTACCGACATTCTAATTTAGAATGTTCGTTTTCGAATGGGACTAAAAATAGGCATGTGAATCTCGTTGCTTGCGGGCCATAGCGGGTCACGAGATCTGACATTGGGCTGCACGATTTGAAACATTTACGGAAAGGAATTGTTGAGCGTATGATGCGTGCGCTGGGGAGGTCTGAACTGAGGGTGGTTTCACTCTCGCCTTGTTTCAGGGGTGGAGTGTAGGGGTGAAGTACTGTTGGAACAGGTTCAGCTCAATTTTAGTTTTTGAAACAAGTTCATAGTTCTTTGTCCGTGTGGCCTTCTAGTAGACATTAACACATTTTTAAAAATGTGCGTTTTTAAAAGTCTTACTGGCTACAATGATTATGGTGTTTATGTCGTGAAGAGGGATACGGCCTACACTCATATAAGGGTTAATGACCATATTGTCTCCGACAGGTCAGTTTTCGTCCATGGATAATCTCCTGCCCTCCTATTTCATCCACGACCAGCAGCAGGTATAATATACTTTTTGGTCCACGGCTCAAAAATTGTGAATTATCATAATGCAGTTGCGGAAGACATTTGATTCGGGTGGCAGAAAATTGAAAGAAACTTGACTTAATTAATGAGTATTCCTTTAGTAAAAGTGTTCTAAAATCATATAACAATTTTTATCACGCAATGTAGGCTTCTTTATATAACATTTTTAAATAAATATTCGTACAACAAACCATTAAATAGGGGTAAGGCATAGTCCATCCATCATTTTGATCATGCAGAAAAGTACAGTTTAAAATAACCAATATAAGCTCTTCATTATTTTGATTTTATTATTATTAAAAATGCGCAGTTCTGTTTTCATAACCACCATAATCAGTGTAATCAGTTTAAAAAATGTACATTTAATTGAGTGTTTGAGAGTATAAAACATATTCAAAAAAAAAAAATTATATGCTGACACGAACTTTTTTTTTTGCATCGTTTATTGTTCTCTTAAGAATATTACATAGGTACTGAACATCTCAGCTTAAACAGTGTATTTTGTAGTGCGATCTCACGTATCC
>Ga0268261_10003543_pt1 | contig 11510 bp, 5 predicted proteins | sample TergutNc150P1_FD_190353 | JGI IMG/M metagenome (GOLD analysis project Ga0268261, IMG submission 190353) | Nasutitermes corniger P1 segment gut microbial community from laboratory colony in Florida, USA - Nc150 P1 (SPAdes) (version 2) | ecosystem: Host-associated > Arthropoda: Insects > Digestive... | reverse complement strand
GAAACATCAAGAATGGGTGCTCCATATATATATATATATATATATATATATATGACATTAGTCGCCTAAAGGTTAATGATTTAACCCTTATTCTGCTAAAGTGGAGAAAATGGTGAGCTAATAATGCCAGCAAATAGCAGATGGGATTTAATTCGGGCTTTAAAGGGTTAAACATTCACACTATAAACTTTGCTGCTGGTGTTTAGTGGTGGAACGACGTTCTACTGTACACCGAAATTGTTTCTGTTAGCTGAAGGTGGATGTCTTCCTAAGTAAGAATTTGTTGAAGTTATCATTTGAAGACTTTTCTTACAGATTTGTATAATCCTCAAATTCTCTATTGTACAAAAATAATCTTACAACTAATCGCACTTTTAATTGTTTGTAACTCGGACCGACGCGTATCTACAACCACCAATGGTGACCGCACTCAATTCTTCGCTTCTCCTACAGTGAAACAGCCCGATTTACAGTTTTACATGTGCCCTAAACCGTAAGCCAAAGCGTGACATCACGTATTCATAGCAAAATTGCGTCACTGACCCCACTGGGCTGTGAAATTCGGCCGGTTTCCATTGGCAACCGGAGGTAGGTAGCGGAGGGTTCCGGATCTCTTAGAGCAGTTTCTGTTTCCTTCCATATTTGACCTCCATGTGGGGTGGAGGGAATGCTTGCTATCATTCGGTGCAGAATTCATTGCCGGAATTCATTGGCAACTGGAGGTAGTTAGCGGAGGGTTTCAAATCACTTATTGCAATTTCTGTTTCCATATTTATTTGATCTCTATGTTGGATGGGGGGAAATGCTGTGATGACAAACTGTTCCAAACGTTGTGGGAAACTGCGTAAGGTAACAATGAGAATAAGAAATGCCTTCATTGGAAAGCCGTGGCCCACAAATTTAAATAAGAATGTGGGCCTAGAAGAAAATGTTATAATTTTCACCCAGAAATAAATGACGTTTGAAAATTTTTATTGCAACGTTTTGTGCTGGATGTTTGTTTGGAAAGTTAATTTCCAATAACAAGCTATGATTTTTCAACATATATATATGCAGTTTATCGCACTCTCACAGCCACCTGTTTTATCGGCGAGTCTGCATGTCAAAACTTCTTAGACTGCAGATGGAGCAACCAACTGTAATGATTTTAAATGCGTTGGGTATTTTTCAGAACATATGTTCCGTCTTTTAATTGCATCTGTATTCGTAGGCCTTGTGCGCTGTTGATTGTACAGAAAGCTTTTGCCACACAAAGCCTGGGTTTTTTGTTGCTGGTCAGCTAAAGTTTTGATTTTTCAAAAATAAAACGCCTGGATGAGTGAAATGAAAAATATAAAAGTGCCAAAAAACGGTACCTTAAAATGGACTGCTGTAGAAACAGCGAGACGTCAGTGTGGATTATAAAAATGTATTTTGTATTGTTAGTCCTGTAATACATTGCAAATTAATAAAGCTCCAATGAAAATATGTGCCCCAAATGGGTACGTAAAATGTAATTTTTTCGTTTGACTTAACCATGTAATTTCAGCAACAAACAAAAAACAAACTCTTTGTCTACAATCACGTTATATGTTGATCTGTCTCAACGTAATTATCTGCCGCATGTACGAAATATAACTGGAAATTATTTCGGTCGATTCATCTAGGGGTATCCATCACATGTATATCTGGCAAAATTTAAACAATTACTCAGGTTGATTTTTTTAAACATACTTGATCCACCTGCAGGACGCACAGTGCCTCCGATTGGCCGACAGGTGTATCAACTGCTATATATATTTCCTTAAATAAACATACGCATTAAACTTATTTCTATTTGAGAAACTAACAAATTTTCTGCTAGTCAAGTAATTCCCAGCATTTTAGAGGACCTGAATTTCCCTTATCACATTCATAAGAACACAACACTTGTCCTTGTCCTGAAGCAGACAAATTCATTCCACGTTCCCAACCCACTCCTTGAATAACCATTTTAGTATTATCCTCCCATCTACACCTAAATCTTACAACTAGTCTCTTTGCATTATCTTTTCCCACCAAAACCTGTACACAACTCTCCCCCATATTTCCTACATGCTCCATGCATCTCTTTCCCTTTTGTGAACAAAATTCGATCCTTGACTAACCCACACGACATTATGAATACTGTTAATATACAGTTAGTACGGAGTAACGATTTAACCAGCTTCCAATTTCGCGATTTTACTCTTCTATCAGATGCACTTCACAAAGTAACAACTGTCTTCATATCGTACGAGATACCGTCACTCTTAAAGATATAGAATTTATTTTCATTTATCGCGAAATGTTTAAAATATTTCTTAGAATTAACCCGATAGATCACACGAGTACGTCGCAATGTATTGCCAGGAAGATTTTGCCCATACAACTTAACATCACTTCAGTGTTACGTATCACGTAATGAAAGTTGTTTTATACATAGACAAGTTTGTCTTCCAAGATATCTAAGACGTTTTCGCAGAAAAAAGAATGTAAGCATTCACAGCTCTCCTTTTCCTGACAGCTTTCAGTTTCCTGGTACGATAGCATCAAAAACACTTAAATTTTTAAACTTAGACCTTATAAATATTGCCCTAAATAGGTCGCCAATTTATATTCTGCGTTTTCCTGTGTCAGATTACATGTAACTTATTTCACACGAAAACACACACTGTTGGTTGGAACTGTATCATATACCTCATAACACATACCATATTCCTTCACGCACATCTACTAAGTTAATCGTCCTTGCAGCACAACCATGATGTTGGTTACTGTATTCTGGGCTGTGACACCGTGTAGCCTGGTTATAATTTACCGTCCTCGTGGATGAAAGCGCTGTTCACCGTCCGGGAGAAAATTACTGCAAATTGTGGGGTTTTATGATGAGTTGTGGGTGCAGGGCTGCCGAGAGCGGGTTCGGGTCCGCCAGCAAGGAGAAACGTAAGGAACCGAAGAGGACAGCGTAATACTTAAGATGGCCATGGGCAGCAAATGCCGTCAAAAAGAGTAATAACTACTAAATTATATCTGATACTAGCGAGTAAGACAGAAACACGACATATACGTGCCCCGGGCCCCGATACCGACGTCCTCCATTCTCTAGAAGTTACTCTGTGGTGAAGAGTTGCATTGTGCTCTGCTGTGGGTGGGAGCGACCGAACGGAAAACAGCAACTGACCACTCCTCAATCATGTGCATTGGTGGAGTTCTTAGCTGAGGTTTCCTCCTGACCTTTGCACCGTACCACACACATATTCATGGTACTTAAAGCGAGAAACAGAACGTGCCTCTAAAGGTCGATAGATTTATACAATGTTGGATGACGCTAGCAAGTACAACCGAAACGTCGGTAAATCTGTGCCACAGTGTGCGGCGTCATGTCCCAGAAGCCCGTAACGTGCAAATTCAACACTGTGCGCACCCCCTCCCCCATACCCAATGCCTTTTCGTGCCTGTTGATGAGTCTCTTACGCACTCGCCACCTGAAACCAATCGGACCCACTCTTCTTTCCACGTGCGCACTTTGCAATTTGCACATCACAGTGACCTTGAAATTGCTGTATCGCAGACTTAAGTTAACTTGATTATTTTAGGTGCATGCGAATTTGTTTAGCGTAAATGATAAAATTCGTCACTCTGAATAAATTTTGAATGCAAATGGAATGTCGAAGTGATGTACAGAACAAAGCATTTTTAGTTCAGTTTGAACAGTAAATTTATTATTATTTTTTATATTACTACTATCACTTGTATAACGACGTCTGTCACGCAGATTACACTATCGAAAGGTAGGATGATTAGTTCTGGATGATCAGTTCTGGATGATGTGTAATGAAGCCACCTGATAGAAAGAAAATTTTCCACATTTTTCTGGGCAGAGCAACAACGAAAAATTCCGTCTTGTACTCCGGACTATTGGTCGAGATCCGAACCCCTTTCCTCCAGAATAGAGGATAAGTTATTGTGCGACTGGGGGGTAACTTTCGGTTGGTCCAAAACAAACATGCATAAAGAACCGTGTTTAGTGTAATTGTTTTAAATGTTTGCACAACAAATAGATAAAGGAAAATGGTGGGATAATGAGAGAATAGACAGATAATTGTAGTTGAAAAGGAATGTTAGGGAACAAAGGGAGAGAACTAAATATGATGAAGTGAATATAACATAAGGAGATAATTCCCATTGATTTTCCTACGGGCGGTAGATTAGTGCAAAATGTTGTTATTATGATTATAAAACACCACTCAATGAAGAAGTATTGGGGGAGTTTAGGTACAGCTCCAGACACATGCATTAGCAAGCTGAACACTAGAAGGAGGTGAGAGGTAGCTTCAGGCGACGGCCGATTTACTTCCTTAAGAAACACCACTTAATGAAGACGTATTGGGGGAGTTTAGGTAAAGCTCCACGCACACACATTCGCAGTCTGGACACTAGAAAGAAGTGACGGTCAGCTTCAGGCAACAGCCGATTTACGTCCTTAAGAAAGCCGCACCCTACCCCTCCTATACTTGCCGGTGCATTTTTGAGTACCAGTTCATGTGGGACCCAAGCCGATCTGCGGGATCGAACCACTGTTTTATTTATAATACTCAATGAAATATTTGCAGCACCATCACAGTAAGTATGTAGCAATGGGAGAAATGTAAATTTAATTATTTTTTATTTTATTAAACTTTAACCAGAGCAATAATTTTCATGTAGTGTTTTTGGGTCCTAATAAATACCGATATAATTTTAATTTTAAAATGAAAAGCCTTTAAGAATTATAAGGCAACAAATTATAATTTTGTCTGAAATACATGAACATGAAGAACAACAGAAAGATATGTCGGAAGTAAACGTGTTTCTTCAAATTAAGAAATTTTTGTTATTTTATGATGGTTTGTGTAATGGCTGCCGTCAGTATGCAAGTATCATCCCCTAAACAAAGTTCCTTCATTCAAAAATGACCCTAAATCCGAAAGAAGTATTAAATGTTTTGCCAAGATATATTTCCATTTTCCAAACTTTTGTTCAAGATTGATTGATGTAACTTATAATGCCGTGACAGCCTCTAGGCAGAATCCGCAACAAACAAACAACATTAGGATATAACCAGTTATAGCAGAATTACATCCACAAAGTCGCCGTCATTTTCTTTGACAACCGTTAAGCCAAGACACACAAACCTTACAGCCCTCCTACCTCAGTCCCATGATTACAACTGCTACGTAAGCGGACCAATACTGGCAACTCTACTGCTCTGACTGTAGAAATACACTGATCTACGCACATATGTCTTCACCCATGCTCCCGACTTTTGATATCATCCTAGGCACGCTAATGTTATCTGCGCATGAATCTAGGGATTTTGTGGAATTACTCCTATGCTATACATTTGAGCCGTAATGTCATGTCGCTTCTTAAAAGTACTCACTGCTTTCCTGCTGGAATCAACACTGATGCGACAGCCACACGCTGGACAGGTGCGTTGCCAGTTTCACTTGCTAATTCTGTACCACCACCTTGACAATGCTGGCTGCATTGTGACTACTTGAGTTACGGTGGCACGTCTTTGCTATCTGACACTCAAATAAATATCAGAGAACATCGTTAATTATTTCATTGAAGCTCGCTGTCATACGTAGGCAGGAACAGAGGGTTGTGAAGTCTCAACCAATTTTTAACCATCCAGCCAACCAACTAACAAGTGGAGTTTCTTACCCTACAGGGGCTACAATGTATTGATTATGTAGAATATCCTAAAAGACAAATATTTCCCATCCTTCTCAGTTTATACATCTTGATGTACCTAAACTTCTGCCCCCTTCTGGGGTTTTACGCAGCGCCTATCTTTACTTTGTTAAAGACGTTTCGGGAAAACATATCAGCCCCATCTTTAAGGGCCAAGCAGCCCAAGAATAAGGTGGTTGAAATACTGGGTGTCTCTTAAAGCAGTACCGTCGATATTGGCTTCGTTTTTACGTGATGTAAGTCAACTTAACATTGTGTGGGACATCAATTTGTGTAGATGAAAGAGGTGAAACTTCCTACATGAAGAATATATCAATATTGCACTTCCACAGTTTAAGATTTTTTAATTTACATGCCATTACAAATGAAAATTATTCAAAGTTTGCGCGACTCTGTGATTTACTGTCTTCTTCCCTGCTGTTATGCTTAGTCAATACTAATTCCAGTGTTTTGTGAAATCCAACTGAGGTAGCTGGTGACCCTGGTGAAAGCAGCAGGATATCCCAGCTCGCAACCAGCCGCAGCACCAAATGACACAATACCAACCTGTGTTCTGATATCATCACTCTCCAAGAAAGTAAGTGCTCCACCACTGTCACCCTGTAATGCAAGACATATATATTGAAATGTAACTCTGTTAGTTAAGGTTAGGATTGTGACACTGAGGGCAGGAAATATAAGGGGAATGCTCTTGAAAAAAAGAAGTGCTTCATACTGCAGACAGATTTTGGTGCAATTCCTATGCTAACAACAGATAGTAATACACTTTGCATAACTGATATAGAACAGTGAAACTTGGTTACTGTAGGGGTGGTCTGGGTGGTGGCAGCAAGTTTTGTGTTGTGGACAGTAAAAAGTGAATTTATGAAGAATATCTAAATGAAAAACTCACACTGCAAGTGCTCTGGCCGCCAGGGGTAGCAACACAGAGCTTGGTAGGTGTAATGATACTGCCGTAAATGTTGGCACATTGTGTGTTGGTGATGACTGTGAGGTCCACATAGTTTAGAGTTGGACTGACGCTGGTGGAACCTGTGAAATGTAACAAGTAGAGAGTTTACGAATAAATACTCAAAAATTGTATTACTTTAAACACTAAATATTTTGGCAATCATAAGAAGAAAAATAAGATAATAATTTAAGACATTTGATTATTTTATAATACTTTGTCACACTTTTTTCCTTGCATGCCATAAATTCTCACAGTCTATTGGTCATTATATTTATGGAGTAACTTATATGAATTTTATTCATAAAAAAAGTTTTTAATGTACATATAACACCAGTTGCCTGGTTCATGTAACACTGCCATACAGCCTTGGACAGTCCTTACACTCCTCATATCACAGTATAAATAGTAGTTATTAACAGTGACCACAAAATTTTCTGAAGACCATGAGTTTCTTCCCCTTTGAAACAGCTATTCTGATATGTGCAATTTTTTAAATCGAAGTGTGAAATAATAAGAAAGTTGTACTTACTGTCAGAAGTTATGCCCCATCCACTGACACGGACAGTTTCACCAGCAAGATCCCCTGGTATACTGCGCAGCCTAATAGGACTGATGTAATCTAAAACATTTGACATGATGTTACCATAATTCCTTTTGCAACAACTACAAGGGCATCATGAAATATAAAAGCCAAATTGTGAAATGGATATATATCAAAGTCACATCTAGGAATGTGAAATGTCACTAATTTCTTTTAAATTTTTTAGTTGGCTTTGCACTAGGAATAACAAACTTATGTAGAATGACAGTGAAGGTAACTTCCACCCTCTCTCAGTACAGAGGTCGCAAACACAGTGAAGTTTCTCAGGTGCCTAAGTAGAGTTTAATATCCAAATCAACAAATAATTCTAGATCATTAGAAATTAATCTACTTAACAACAAATCCTTACATTTCTCTTACCAATCTTAAGATATTTTTTCTCTGTTATTGAATTTAAAATTATGTTTTGACAAAGTAAACATTATTTATCCTTAAATTTCAGTTGACTGATGGTAGAAAATGGCTCCCTGAGGGTCCAGGCAAAGACATAGTTAGGTTTCCCTCATGTAATGTGTACATCACTGGTTATGACTTTAACTGTGACAAATATTAGCTACTAGTGATACTGCAACACTGCATGGAGTCTTTATCCTTTCTCTGTGCATGTTGTTACATTCACTTTTCATTACCAACTCACGCACTTATTAATTAAAACACTTTCACAGTTCACATTTAAAACTACACACGTTAAAATGTCTGTGATGCGTACTTAAATTAATTTAAAAAACCCAACACGTTTCGGTCAGTCCTCCGACCATCATCAGGGGTCAGTTCCCGTACCTTGCGCAATTACTACATGTCAGCCTGCCTGCTTCGTCTCATTCCAGTTTTGTGGCAACATACCGCCACAAAACTGGAATGAGACGGAGCAGGCAGGCAGACACGTAATAATTGCGCAAGGTACGGGAACTGACCTCTGATGATGGTCGGAGGACTGACCGAAACATGTTGGGTCTTTTAAATTAATTTAAGTATGTATCACAGACATTTTAACGTGTGTAGATTTAAATGTGAGCTGTGAAAGTGTTTTAATTAATAAGTGCATGAGTTGGTAATGAAAAGTGACTGCATGGAGTATTCAAAAGACTGGTAAATCTTTAACAGCATAGATGAATTAAACAAATAAAGGTCTGTGCTGTAAATAAGAAGCAATTTATTTCTTTAAGGTTAAACAATTTTATGATCATATTCATCTGAGTATGACAATACTCACTAGTGAAAGAAACTGAAACGGGCAGTCGTACAACTGCTATGTCATTGTTGATGGTGTTTTCGTTGTACCCACTGTGGAGGATGCTGTAAGTTGATGCAAGTATCAGTGACCCACTTTCTGATCCATCATATCGATTAGCACCCAGTACGATTTGGTAACTGTCTCCACTGCAACAATTATTTATTAGTAAGATAACCTTACTTCTTTACTCAGTGACCAGTAATATACTAGGTTACAGTTAACTAAAAGACAGAGGATGTGATAAAGTATGTCAATGTCACAGGTATTTCATGCCTTATAAGTTGATAATAAATGAGCTTTGACCAATGATGCAATGTTGTAAAAAATCAAGAAAGTCAGGAGTAGAACCTGGTCCAGTACCACACTGCCCACATTGGGCCTCACATGAAGCAGTAAGAAATGAACATTGTACAACAAAAGAAGGAGCCAGTGTGTAACTTTATGGGGTATAGTACAGCCAGGACCATGTCTAATATAGTGGCATCATAGTACTGATGTATAAATTAAAAATAGTAGCTGATTACAAATTGAAGCAAGGTGTGTCACTGTGTACAATTGTAGAGACTATAAATAGTACTATGGTCTCAAACAATGGCCAGGACAAAACAGATTTCAAGAGCAAATAAACATTTACATTCTACTATCTGTTTACTTGATAAAGCTCACAGTCTTCAGGAATGCAATGCCAGCATTCTGATATAAGACAACAAATATTTATGAGAAATCTGCTGCCTAAACTTGCAGGGTGGCACTTTTGTATCAATTAGGTCTATCATTTAGCACTCTCATGTCATAAAATGTATATTTAAGTTCATGAATATGTGCAAATTGAGGTAGTAAATATCGGAATATTTATTGAAATTCTGAGGATTGAAAGCAGTCTGTTAAAAAAATGCAATCAGGAGGAAGCACACAAATTGCAAGTGATATTCATACATCACTTAATAAGTGCATACTTTTGGTAATAATTAGTTCGAATGATTAAGAAGATGGCAACATTGTCCTATAATACCGAAAATGTGTAAAATAAATAAATAAATGTATGTATATATATGTATACACACACACACACACACACACACACGCACACACATACACACAAAATCCTACACAAAAACACCCACATGTTTACCAAAAACACTGTCATGGAATTCATTTTTCATTAAATTTTAGACCAAGAAACTTTAAAATTTCCCATGCAAAATAGTAAGAATTTCTACTAAAATAATGATTAAAATTAACTTATATATGCACTTCTTAACAACAGATGAAGAACAACACTCAGCAATTAGGAACGATCAAAGAATATTGTCTGTGTACACGTCTTCTGTGTACTTCCGTAATTTTATTATAGATTATTAAAATTTGAGTCAATTTTTGTCAATTATTCTTTATATTTTATTATGGTTATACCTGTATGTACTGTTTCAGGAACAAACAAATATTAACCCTTTAAACGCCGAGTTAAATCCCATCTGCCATTTGCTGGCATTATTAGGAGCTCACCATATTTTCCACGTTAGCAGGATAAGGGTTAATCTATGTAATTAAGACTACAGTCTTGGTAAGTCATATGAGTCTATATTTTGTAGTATATATGTGTTTACCGCTGTGACAACATCAAGTTTAAAGAAACAATTTTCATAGCCATGTTATATCCATTCTGCTTTCAAGTGAGTATAAATTTTAAGCATCTCTGCTTTCCTATTATACCTAAATTTAATGAATGTTACATGAAAAAATTAGACATGGGATAAATTATTGCATTATTTTAATCGATCAAGCCAACACACAGAACATTAATAAGAGTTTATATTTGTTTCTCAGAGAAATGAAGAATGTCTGTTATAATATTATACATCATAATGTGAATATATAATCCTTTCTATCTTTTCTTGTATGATCAGGAAATTTATGAAATTTGATAGAACATGTTGTATAATGTTCAGTGATGAATGAAAAGTAATATTGACTTTCCAGAATCAAATGACTCTAGATTGAACCAATGTTAAATTGCCTTCCATTTTCTATTGCCATTATAAGATTCTTCCATATCCATTTGGTATTTACTTTTGTGTTAGTCTATGCATTTGGTAACTACAAATAAGGCACATCTCCGTGCACACTTACGCGCAATGTCCAGCAGTCAAAACCCATGTTGAACTGATGAGAGATCCACCACAGAACCAGTTACTGTCAATTATGAGAGCAACCTGCCATGGGAACTGACCGCGGGCTGCAGGGCTACCATTGGTGATACGATTGGCTTGTTCATTCGTGGGCACTCTGTACCTCGGGTTTACAGGCTTGACAATGTCACGGGGCTTCAGGTTATTAAAGTCAACACCAGCCTGCACAAGGAACATTAATTTTGTGCATTAGATTCTCAGCCTCAAATAAGACCTGTACCTTTCAGTTTACATAGGCAAATACTAACTTTCTGGAAGGATTTAAATTTTCCAATGTGGACCACCAGTTAATCTTCAGTACACTAAAAGTACTTTAATTTTAAACCCCAAAACACATTACATCATTCCCTTTAACATAATGGAAACATACATTTTATTCTGCCAGTTGTTTTTTCTATTTTATGTAATTCTTAACTATAAATGCAGATTACGCACCTAAAGAGTTTTCAACAGTTAGTCCTTATAATGGAGATTGTCTATTCTGTGTGTGGGACAAAATGAATACATATTATTTAAGTGTATTTCATGATTTAAATTATTATACATCATCTGAACACAAGTTACATTCCCAGTACATATTGTGATACATATTGTGCATTAGCCTCAGCTGGTGATCCACTCACATATTATTTATTATTTACAGTGAATCAGTATATAGTTTGTAAACGTAAGAGAACATGGTTCAGATTAATAGTAACACTCCCTAAAATACAGCTGTTATGGAACTACAGGCAATTTTGAGCTACAGCAACAATGGCAATATGGCATATCTGACATGTTTTAGAGCACTAAGAG
>Ga0268261_10003542_pt1 | contig 11514 bp, 15 predicted proteins | sample TergutNc150P1_FD_190353 | JGI IMG/M metagenome (GOLD analysis project Ga0268261, IMG submission 190353) | Nasutitermes corniger P1 segment gut microbial community from laboratory colony in Florida, USA - Nc150 P1 (SPAdes) (version 2) | ecosystem: Host-associated > Arthropoda: Insects >... | reverse complement strand
TATTCTTTTAGAAAGTTGTTAACATGGTTACGTTTCTTTTGTAGTTTCTTACCAGAATAAGACATGACTTTTTCAATGGCATATAAATAGTCAAATGAATCACGATCTTGGGTATAAACAAATTGATCGCCATATTTTTCATTGATGACTTCGTAGACTTTGCGTACACAGTTATGGATTCTAAATGGTAGGTTAACCGAATCGAAATAGTCGATTAAAAAGTCAACGGCTTTTGGTATGTTCTCTAAAGTTGCTATTGGGTTTAAAGAGAATGTTTGTCCGTTGAAATCACTTAAAACGATGATGAAATCATCACTGATATAAACAGTTAATTTGTATAGCTTACGCCATAGGTACATGTTGGTAAAAGAGAGATTGTGATCTTTATAGTCTAGTAATAAGACATGATCTTCGATCTCTTGTTTACAATCTAGGTTAAATTCGTTAAATCCGTTAGTCATCTGACCACCTCAATTTTATTTTTTATGGATTAAATCGTATACGTAGTTTTTTTCTTTTCCGTATTTTTTAGATACTTCTTTGATTGCGTTTTTCTTAGATATGTTTTGTGCAACCAAGGCTTCTACTGCTTGAATGAGATCATCATCAGTGATGGCTTGGTTGTTTAAGGATTGACTGGTGTTATCAATAGAGATAACCAGTTCTCCTTTTAAATCTAGGTCTGCTTGTAAAAGTTCACTGACATTGCCATAGATGTGTTCTTCGTTGATTTTGGTTAGTTCTCTTGAAATACAAAGAGGCACATCTCCTAAAACTTCAAGGATGGTGTTTAAGGTTTTCTTATAACGATGAATCGATTCGTATAAGACAAGTGTGTGTTTGTAGTCTTTGTAAGCAGATAATTCTTTTTTACTATCATTACTATTATGTGATAAAAAGCCTATGAATGTAAAGGGAATAGTCTTGAAAGAAGAGGTGATCAATGCGGGTAATAAAGCATTGGCCCCGTTCACAACAACAATATTAACATTTTCTTGGATGGCTTGGGCAACCAAATGTTGGCCTGGATCGCTTAGTACTGGGTATCCAGCATCACTGACAATAGCAATACTTTTCACTTCTTTGACTTTATCCAACACTTCTTGGGTTTTATCGTATTCGTTGTGTAAGTGGTAGGATACTAGGTTTTTGCCTTTGATATCAAAGGCATGTAACAACTTAGCAGTTACCCTGGTATCTTCACAGTAGATATCTTGTACTTGCTTTAGTATGTCTAATCCTCTTGGATTCATTTCTTTTAGATTACCAATAGGTGTCGATACCAAATAGATGGTTGGTAGCTCATTGGTATAATATTTGAATCGTTTCATATTAGTCTCCTAGAAACATGGCTTGGACTTGGTCTGAGTAAGAGCCATCTTCATTGTGGGCATAGATAGGGGCTTCTATTTTTAAACCACCTTCATTGCCTTGGTAGCGTCCTTCGATTAAAACCATGTTGGCATCCCTTCCCATTTTAGGATAGACCAGTTGTAATCGTTTGGGTTGTATTTTGTACTTTCTCATACATTCAATGATTTCAATTAAACGATCTGGTCGATGTATCATTGAGAATCTTCCATTGTTCTCTAATATCATAGAGGCACATTGGATGATTTCTTCTAATGTGATTTTAATTTCATGTCGTGCTATTTGTAGGTATTCGTTTTCGTTAATGTTAGAGCGTTCACCAACCTTGAAAAATGGTGGGTTACATAGTACATTGTCTACCTTGTAGTCAATGTTCTTAACAAAGTCTTTAATATCGGTATGAACGAGTTGTACTTGATCAGTTAAATCGTTAAGTTGAATGTTTTTAACTGCTAAATCATAGGCTTCTTCTTGTATTTCAACGGCGATGATTTTACTTTTGGTTAAAGTGGATAAGATGAGTGGTATGGCCGCATTGTTGGTACCAAAATCAACAATCTTCTTACTTTTCATTGAGATGAAAGCAAAGTGACTTAATAAAACACTATCCAAAGAAAAGTTGAACATGTCTTTCCTTTGGATAATTTTTAGTTTTTTATTTTCTAGTAGATAGTTTTCTACTTCTACCATGTCAGTTCACTCTTATCAACGAATTTGATGACACCGCTGGCTTCTATTTTTACTTGATCGGCTAAGATGTTTAAACCTGATACTCTGTATTTGTCTTTTTCAAAAGTAACGGTTGTTCCAATCTTAGGGAATGTTTTTTTCATTTGCGAATACATTTCATTCTCATATTTTAAACAACACAACAATCGTCCACACAATCCAGATATCTTGACTGGGTTTAAGGACAACATTTGGTTTTTAGCCATATTGATTGATATGTTGTCAAATTCTTTTAAGAATCTGGTGCAACAGATTTCCATCCCACAAGGTCCGATACCACCAACCAATTTGGCTTTGTCCCTAGCCCCTATTTGTTTTAATTCAATACGTGTTTTGAAGTTAGAGGCCAATACTTTTAATAGTTCTCTAAAGTCAACACGATCATCTGATACATACATAAACAACAACTTAGAACGATCTAGGTTATACTCTGCTTCAATCAATGACATGTCTAAACCAGGAAACTCTTTTAAGACATTGTTAAAGGTATCGTAAGCTTCTTTGGCTAGTTTGATGTTTTCTTGATATTGTTCTAAATCTTTGTTTGTGGCTTTTCTTAAGACTGGCATCATATTGTTTAGTGGTATATTGGTGTTAGAAACGTTACTGTTTTTAACCACTGCTAGTTCAATACCACGGACTGTTTCAACAACAACATGATCATTGTTATTAACTTGTATTTTTTCATCTTTTTTAAAATAGTATTCTTTGTTTTTACCTTTAAATACAACTGAGACAACATTCATTAGCGAACACCCTCCACTTTAATTGCAAATTCATCCACAACCAACTTGTCGTTGATGCCTTTGGTTTCTAACTTCATTCTTGCTTCTAAACAGGCATCCAATAGTTTTTCATAGGCGTTTAAGCCTTCGATGTTTTGGATGGTATCTAAAGAGACATTGTATGAAGTTAAGTAAGTAGAATTGGTTAATCCAGCATAGAATAGTTCTAAGAATATTTTTAAGCCATCTTTGTCTAAGCCATCTAATATTTGATGGGCAACCAAGTAGAAGTTTCCTTTAACAATGGTGTTGTAGATCAATTGAGCTTTTTCTTTAAATAAGCTGAAGACTTCACTGTTCAACATGTTTTCAATGATCACTTCATCGTTAGAGATAGAAGTGATGAAATCAACGTCATCCTTGTTAAAAGTATTGTAGTATGCTTCTTTGATGGTTTGAATATCGTTGTTGGCTAGTCTAAAAGTCATACAACGAGAAACGATGGTTTCTAAGACTTGTTCACTGTTTAAGGTCGTGAATAAGGCATAGATGTTGTCGGTTGGTTCTTCAACAAACTTTAACAGTGTGTTTAAGACAACACTGCTGGCATTTTCAATGTACTTGATAATATAGACTTGGGTGTTAGAGGCTTCTAAAGAGGTTTTAGAAAAGCGTTGTTGTAGGTTTAAGATGTCTTCTTTTTTAATGTCTTTGTCACTTAGATCAAAGACGATAACATCGACCAATTGTTTGTTTGTGATTTTATCGTAGACTTCTTGGTCAAAACTGTGATCGCTAGACATTAATCGAGTCGTTACATAATCAACGGCTTTGTCTAATAAGTAAGAAGAGTTTCCTTCTATTAACATGGCATGAGGCAATGTTTTGAATTTAAAACAGTTGTCTACCATCTTTAAAAATTTGCTTTGACTGTGATTGAAATTATCCATTGTATTGTTCATTTAAACGCTCCTTTATAAGTGATAAGACATCTGTGTATACAGCTTCTTTGGTTTGATCAGCATTGATACTAACCATTCTATCTGGGTAAGTATCTAATAAATTTAAATAGCCTTCATAGACTTTGTTGTGAAAGTTTAAGCCTTCTAAATCTAAACGATTGACTTCTCTTTCATTAGATTTCGCAATTCTTTCTAAACCTTTTTGAGGTTGTAAGTTAAAGAATACGGTTAAATCTGGCATGGTTTGTTCAATGGCGAAGGCATTGATGACTTTGATGTTTTCTAAACCGAGTCCTCTGGCGTGTCCTTGATAGGCCAATGAGGAATCGATGAATCGATCACAGATAACAATCTTACCTTCTAATAAAGCGGGTTTGATAACCTCTTCGTAATGTTGGGCACGACTGGCCGCAAACAATAAGGCTTCTGCACTAGAACAGATTCCTTGGTTGTTTTCATCTAGTAGAATGTTTCGTATTTGTTGGGCGATGGCTGAGCCACCTGGTTCTCTTGTTTTAACAATGTCGTAGCCTTCATTGGTTAAAGTAGAGACAATATCTTCTAAGGTTGTTGATTTGCCTGAGCCATCACAACCTTCAAATGTTATAAAAAATCCTTTTTTCACTTTTATCACCTTTTTATATTATACATTATTTGACTTAAAAAAAATGCAGAATATCTGCATTTTCTAACCATTTGTTCTTATTTTAGTCGAAATTGTAGAATCTTAGTTCAAATACCAATAGGGGCAATGAAAGAAGTGATGAGAACAATAGGACTAAAAAGGATGGGAAGTGTAAGAGGCTTCCAAAGATTAAGACAAGCAATGCGCCTAGTAGAACACTTGGGATAACACCAAGGATATAGCCCAATACTTTGTCGATGTTGAATGGTTGTTTGAGGATGTAGGTAACCGTTAAATAGTAGGTTGCACACAGCCATAAGAAGAAGGATACCAGGTAGGCTTGGATAATTGGCATAATCAGTGTTAAGAAGGTAGCAATCACCATACATACCAACATACTGACAATGGCAAGAATGACATAGAGTATCCAGTTTTTATTGTTTAATGAATGGTGTAAGTAGTCTTTTGGGGTCATTTTGTATTTGTAGTCAAAATCAATGGCATCTTTGTTTCGATAGACGATAACCAAGTCAGACATTTTCATAACACCTTTTTCTTTGAAGGAAGAGATGTAGTAAACACTGATGTGGTTGATACCGTTGGCTTTTAAGTTTTCTACTTTTTGTTTACCCATGTTTAACTTGCCAATGATGCTTCTTTCTCTTAAATCGTATTCAGTACAAATGACTTTGTATTTGGTACGGTTGATGAATAGATCGATTAGGAAAGAAGGTTCACCTGTTAGGATGACACTGTCTTTGTCTAGGCCGTAACCATCGAGATCTATTTTATACATGTTGTTGACTTTGAATAAGTTAAGATCTGATACGGTGATATCGTTTAATAAGACACGATAGAAGCGATTGGCTAGTTGGGTGTCATCTATTTTTCTAAATAGGTATTTGATAACATCTGGAAGTAATGCAAGAAAGTCGAATAATCTTCTTGGTTTGTTTTTGATTAAAAACAAGACAAGGTCTATGGTTAGGTTACCATCATAGATAACTCTTGTGAATGAAAAGACACGCATGATATTACTCCTTTCTAGAATCCTGAATTGGAATCAGGGTTGATGCCGTATTGAATGTAGAAGTTTTCTTTGAAGCTAGAGAAGCGATCTTCTAAGATGGCTTGTCTGGCATCTTCTACAAGTTTGATGATAAATCTTGTGTTGTGGATAGAGACCAATCGTTGGCCGAATGGTTCATTGGCACTAAATAGATGTCTTAGGTAGGCTCTGGTGTAATTTTGACAGCAGTAGCAATCACATTGGCTATCTAGTGGTGTGAATGAATCTTTGTATTTAGCGTTTCTAATAACGACTCTTCCTTGGCTGGTCATGGCAGTACCATGTCTAGCAACTCTGGTAGGTAGAACACAGTCGAAGATGTCGATGCCTCTTTCGATGGCTTCTAAGACAGAGACTGGTGAACCAACACCCATTAGGTATCTGACTTTGTCTTCAGGTAGTTCATCTACCGCCATATCAATCATGGCTTTGTAGACATCTTTGGGTTCGCCTACACTGGTTCCACCAATGGCGTAGCCATCAAAATCCATCTTGACTAGCTCCTGGGCACAGTAGGCTCTTAGTTCAGGGAATTCTCCTCCTTGAACGATACCGAATAATGCTTGGTCTTCTTTTCTAGTATGGGCTTCTTGTCCACGTTTGGCCCATCTAAGTGTTCTATCAGTTGATTCTTTGGTGTATTCATAAGATGCTGGATATGGGATACATTCATCGAATGACATGATGATATCTGCACCTATTTTGTTTTGTACTTGGATTGATATTTCTGGTGACATAAACAACTTAGAACCATCGATGTGTGATTTGAATGTAACACCATCTTCATGGATGTTTCTTAGATCGCTTAATGAGAACACTTGGAAGCCACCACTATCCGTTAGCATAGCGCCATCGTAGTTCATAAACTTGGCTACGCCACCTGCTTGTTGGACTAAGTCTGGTCCTGGTCTTAACCATAAATGATAGGTATTGGCTAAAATAACACCTGATCCACAAGCTTTGACTTCTTCTGGTGATAGGTGTTTAACAGTTGCTTGGGTTCCTACTGGCATAAACATAGGTGTTTGGTAGGTAACGCCTTTTATTTCAAATTGGCCTAATCTGGCTCTTGAGTTTTTATCTTTATATAACAATTTATAATTTAAATTCATGTAGTCACTCCTTAAACTATAACATTATACTTAATATCATTAAGAAATACAATGTTTGACTAATTTTAGACAAAAGGATCATTTGGTATTCCCTAGGTGTATGCTTATAAAGTTTCTTGGTAAAGAAAAAAGAGGTTACCCTCTTAATTTAGATACCTTTCACACATGAATGCATTGTGATAACCCAAACGATAAATACATTGCCACCATTCATTCTCTGATAACCACCAGCCTCTATCTAATCCAAAGGAGAAGACAACCAAGACACTTGGCATAATAACAAAGAATATGGTAAAGGCTACACCTAGTAAGATGAGTCCTTTTTGGACTGGGTGTTTGAAGTGAAACCAGTATTTAACTTCTTTTCTTTTGATGATAAAGGGTATCGCTATAACAAAAGCAATGATGCCTGTTACAGTGAATAAAATCGCGTTTAAACTGTTGAATAGTGGCATCATAAAGCCCTCCTAGTTATATTATTTAACCTTATTTTAACATTTGTATAACTTAATGCAACATATTAGCAAACATATATAAAAAAGTTATCCGAAGATAACTTTTATAAGATTGAATTACTTTCTGAGATGGCTCTAGCGATATCCCAATCCAATGTTTTATTCTTTTGATAGTGCTGTAAGATCATAACCAGAATAACTGCTTTAACCGCTACCCCGATAACAACCGATGTAATCATTAAGGCATGTGGAATAGGATCAACCAACTTAACCAAGTGTTCACCTGCATTAGGGATTTGAGCAATCAATTCATTGTTGGTATTGATAAAGAATAAGATGATAGCAGCATCAATAATGGTTAATGAGATAACCACATACATCATGTTTTTACGAATAATGATACCCATTAAACCGATGAAAAATAAAATAATAGAAACATTCTCTGCATTTAAAAAATCCATTTATTTTACCTCGCTTCCAAACGTTTTCGTAAATTCGATAAAGATGATTGATAAACCACAAAATACTTTTGCCCCTAGTAGTAAGTTCATTAAGACAATATAGGCGACATAATAAGACATGTGGTTTAAGAATAAACCTGTAATAACAAATAATAATCCACATAATACGATGACAACAAAGGCAATCTTTTCAATTTTTTCTAAGGTTTCCAAACGAAACTTGTTGTCGTTTTTCATGATGAAGTGGGATACAACAACGGCTGCTAAGGCAGCACCACCTTGGAATCCTCCACCAGGTGAAATATGACCGTTAACAACCAAGTAGACACCTAATAGGATCATACCTGGAATAATAAGCGTCACTGTCTCCATATCAGAAGGATGATCGTTTAATGTTTGTGAAATTCTACGTTCTTCTTGTTCTTGTTTGTTTTCCATTAAAAATCTCCTTTCTAATATAGTTCTAATTTCTTTTTCTTAAACTTAATCATATGGGCTACATCCATACCCGCAATCAATAAGATTAAAGCTTCAAACATGGTATCAAACAAACGATAATCTAGTAAGATACCAGCTACTGGATAGACACGATAACCAAAATGATCTAAGTCTTCAATAACTCTGGTTGTTAATTCTTTATGATCGATAACGACCAATTGACTGGTTAAATATATCATGAAGATACATGCCCCAATGATAACAATGTCATATCTTAAAACACTTGCTAAGTCTTTTCTGGTTGGTGGTGTTGTAATGTCTTTGTAATTACGAATGGTAAAGACATACAAGATGGTTCCTAGTGAACCAGAGATAACCGCTTCGGCCAAAGAAACATCTGGTGCATGGTAATACAAATAAATGAATGATATCCATAAGGCAAATGCACTTACAGAGATGATGGCTGTTTTTAAGTTGAATGAAAAAACTGAAAACAATGCCAATATGATGATAACGATAAATAAAAATATTTCTGGACTCATCTTACTTACCTGCCTTTTTTTCCATTAATTCTTCTTTACGATACGTATTGGCAATTTTAGTTGTAATGATTGGATTAACAAAGATAAAGAATACTAAAATTAAGACACACTTTAACGCAAACCATGAAATACCACTTCTAATGATTAAACCAAACAACATCGTTACAACCGCTGCGGTATCAATTTTAGAAGATGCCAATAACTTAGCATAGAAGTTTTCAAATCTAAATACACCAAAAACCCCAATATATAAGAATACGATACTGATGGCAATTAATACATTACCTATTATCTGATAAATCATTATCTTGTCGACTCCTTGCTAAAATAAAATCGGTAAATACTTTTACCCCTATATAACCTAGTATGATGTATACCAAGGCAATATCTAAATAATAATTACGTTGTGACATCGCTGCAAATATAATAATCATCATATAAACCTTAGCCCCTACTAAGTTCAACCCTAACAATCGGTTGTACTTATCCTTACTTGAAACAATTAAGAATGATGAAATCAAACCAGCAATAATAATCAATATTAATATAATTTGTAAAAACATTATCTTAACCTCTCTAACTTCAATAGAAACTCTTCGGTTCCTTTGATAGAATCAACAACTTCATTAGAATCATTCTCAGCACTTAAAACAACGATTTCATTGTCTAAACGTTCAATTGAGATGGTTCCTGGTGTAATCGTAATTGAATTGGATAACAATACCAATGATACTTGATCTTTTAACTCTGATTTATATAAAGTAAAGGTTGGATCAACACGATTGGTAAAGATACGTTTAATCATATCCCAAGTCGATGTGTAAATATCTTTGATGGTAATTAAGATATAGATGAACATCGGAATAGGTGGTTCATGGAAATGATCGGCATAAGACATCGTTAACAGTTTGTTGGTAGCAATCAATGTAAAGATTGAGACGACCACTCCGATGACAATGTTTAATACAGATAAAGATTCTGACAAGATCAACCACATGGCTAAAAAGAGTAATAGAACCTCTGCGTTATTAATAATTTTTTTATATTTCTTCATACAATTCTCCTAACTGATATAACCATAAACCATTAAGACAACAAAGAATATCATCATGGCGAAGGTTGCGTTTGATAAATTCATAGAACCTGAGATAGAACGATACAAGATATCAGTTCTAGATAAAACATATTTGTAGAATAAGAATCCAGCCAGCATCATTAAGATGTAAGTGATACTTTTTTGAATGTGAGAACCCATGGTAATTGAGAAGCTTTGTTCAAACAAGTAAGTCATCACTTCTGTACCAAAGACACCTAATGCTAGGGTAAATACAGCTAAGATGATCATTGCGGCTTTACCTGTAATTGATACTGGTTCACATACCAAATCTTTGTGTCCAAACAACATGGTTCCAAACTTGGTAAAAGATAAGATGGTTCCCATATTGATGATCCATAAAGCAGCTGTGATAAAGATGTTGTATTGACCATCCATAATCATATACTTAGAGATGTATCCATTAAAGAATGGTGCACCTGTAATCCCTAGTATCCCAATGATAACCATGACCCCACAAAATGGCATATTGGTTAAGACACCACGTATCTTCTTAATATTGGTTGTCTTGTAGTTGTGCATAATATGACCGGTTGCTAGAAACAACAAGGTTTTAAAGAAGGCATGGTTGATAGAATGATACATGCCTCCATAATAAGACTTTTCACTTAAGAAGAATCCTGCACACATTAACCCAACTTGTGATACGGTATGAAAGGCTAAGATTAAGACTGGGTTTTTCTGAGACAGTGCTTTTGAAAAACCTACGATTGATGTGATCAATGAGATGGCTAATAGGATATTGTTGTAACCCAATACATCTTGAAACATAATGGCAAATCTAGCTAATACAAAGACACTGGTTTTAATAAACAATCCTGATTGAATGGCTTGCACACTGATTGGATTAGAGGCTGCTGTATAAGCAACACGTATCCAAGAAAACAGTGGGAAGAAGCCTAGTTTAACTGCTAATCCTACAAACAATAAAGATGCTGGTAAGATTAAAGAGGTACTTTCTACATAAGGTATTCTAGCTGCTATGCCATCAATTGAAAGAATACCAAAGATTCTGTATAAGTAAGCAATACCAAATAAAAAGAACATCATCGATAAAACTTGAATGACCATGAAGTACAAGCCATTGTAAATAGCTGTTCTTGTTTTTTGATAGTAGACCAATAAAACCAAGACTACCGTTGATACTTCAAATAAAACAAACATATTAAAGATATCGTTGGTTAAGAATAAACCGTTGATTACCCCTTGTAAAACCATGCATAACATCATAAATTTATTTTCATAGAAAGATGTTTTGTATGAGAATAAATGAATGGCACTAAAGAAGATGCCACTTAATATGACAAAGATAAAGGATAAGCGATCACCTCTTAAAGAGATATATAAGACGCTATCATTACCACCTAGTATCTGTAATAAGTACTCATTCATATGAGAATTGATAAATAAAGAGATACTAGAAACAATTAAAAATATTTGAACCAACCACAACAATGTATTGGCTAACTTAAATGGTAACTTATAGACAAAGACACTGGCTAAAACAGGTATTAATATCAACAATGACATCAACATAAACATTCTTCTTTCTTTTTTAGATTTTACACAATTATAACACATCTTAAACACAAAATAAATATAATTTTGACATAAGTATACAATGTTAAAAACCAAAAAAAATATCTACAAAATCGAGATATTTCCTATAAACAAGACAAAGTTTAACACATTAAAGTCAAACTTAAAAAAGATACGCCTTATTTCAAACAAGAAAGTATTGCATTATTGTTAAAACTTGTATAAACTATATACAAGTTAAACTATGAGTAAATTTTTATATGTATTATGGGGGAATAAAATGAATTTAGAATTATTAGATGATAAAAAACGTGCCTTTGCACAATCCTATATTAAAAGTGACAGTGCCATCTCTGCTTACAATGATGTCTA
>Ga0268261_10003541_pt1 | contig 11516 bp, 8 predicted proteins | sample TergutNc150P1_FD_190353 | JGI IMG/M metagenome (GOLD analysis project Ga0268261, IMG submission 190353) | Nasutitermes corniger P1 segment gut microbial community from laboratory colony in Florida, USA - Nc150 P1 (SPAdes) (version 2) | ecosystem: Host-associated > Arthropoda: Insects > Digestive... | reverse complement strand
CGAGCTGATCACTCGTCCAGAGGAGTCCTACCGACTGTGCTGCGTCGTTGTGTGTGATCTAGAAACATCAAGAATGGGTGCTCCATATATATATGACATTAGTCGCCTAAAGGTTAATAATTTAACCTTTATCCTGCTAACGTGGAGAAAATGGTGAGCTCCTAATAATGCCAGCAAATAGCAGATGGGATTTAATTCGGGGTTTAAAGGGTTAATCTCTGTTCATGTTCTTGTGTGCTTCTCTCATGGCTTTGGACTGCAGTACTAACTTTCATAGGACCTTAACTGTGTTGTGGTGTAAATATGTCTGTATAAGGACTTGTGATGAAAGAAAGCTGCAGGAGCAGGGGGTTGGAGAATGTTATGTAGTAAGAGGCTTCATAATTTATGCTGCTTATAAAATAGTAATAGAGGGACAACATAATGGAGGGCTGGATGGACAGAACATGTGGAATACATGGAGAACATGTGACATGCTTCCTACTTATTGGCATAAAAACATGGAAGGAAAAGACATCAAGGGAGATATAGTATAAATGGATGGACATTAAGTGTATGAGGAATAATGAAGATCTTAATGATCTGTACTCCTCACCAAATATTATTTGGGTGATCAAATCAAGAATGAAATGGGCGGGGCATGTAGCACATAAGGAAAACCCAGATGTAGATTGAAGGATAATATTAAAATGGATCTTCAGGAAGTAGGGTGGGGAGGCTTGGACTGGATTGATCTGGATCAGAGTAGGGACAGGTGGCGGGCACTTGTGAATGTCGTAATGAACCTTCGGGTTCCATAAAATGAGGGGAATTTCTTGACTAGCTGAGAACCTGTTAGCTCTTCAAGAAGGACTCTGCTCCATGGAGTGTTTAGTGTATGAGGGAATTGTTTGCATTTACTGTATTCAAGATAGAATCCAGTGGTGGGTTAATGAGAGCATAGCATTTATCATCTGTGTACCATAAAAGTGGGAAATTTCTTAGCTAAGAAGTTACATGTGCAGTAGTAGTAGTACTAGTGTTTACAGTTTGTGTGCAGTTGCATTTGCTGACTGCAGTTGTGGACAAGGATTTTTGGTCTCATTCAGCATAAAATTGCTGGTATCTGTACAGTTTACGTAGTCAGGATATTTATTCTCTACACAATAATAATAATAATAATAATAATAATAATAATAATAATAATCCCTCATTGTTACATGCATGACACAGCAAGAAGTGACCTTGCTCACATGGTGTGCATGTTACGCTTCTGGCATTGAGAGCCGTGGTGATAGTGGCAGGATGTGTGCAGCTAATAAAGTTGACACATTGCAGTAAAAAGTTGTGTGTTTCAGGGGAGAACACTGTGAATGGAGAAGATCCTGATGCACACCACAGCACATTGTCACAGAGCAGCAAAGAGGTGAGGCAAGATTCATTTTTTTTACATATATGGTGGTCCTGCAGAATCATATTACCATATTGAATTTCAAATACACATTCAGTTGGAATGCAGTTCTCCAAGTGTTAGAGTGAATGTGACAAGGGTTCATTTTTTTTTTACCATACAGAAGATCAGCAGGCATGCCATAAATATTCATCCAAAAAGGATAATCTGAAGCACGGAATGTGGATGGAAGCAGGAATGGGAAATCGCTTTATGCTACAGCCTGCGCCATCGTTACAACAGTTACCTTGTGCAGAACAGACTAAATCTTACTTTCTTCCCCCCCCCCCAATAGTTGATACACAATGGTTTGTCATTTAGGATTAATATTTGTGAGACCTTCTGTGTTTCGTTGTCTTTTCCTTTGGATCTAATATGATATTGAATTGTGTTGTTTTATGTATTGTTTGTGTGTAAATGTGTACTATACTGCTGCCACCAGGTGGTAACCTAATTGCCGTTAAATATATCATATATATGACATCCATTTTTAACATATGGCAAGCAACCAGAATGAGTTTCTTTCAGTTTTTTACTTTAATTTTATGTCTTTTTTAATATCATTAAAGCCGGGAAGGGTTAATACTTATTTTGATTTCATCTTGAGACTGATAAATCGAGAGTGACGTGACCATACATTGAGCTCTTGATGTGGAAATTCACGTTATACGCAACAAATGCTACATGACGATATACTGGCAACAGTGAGCATTTAGAATTGCAGTGGATAGTGCGTACAATTTGAGTAACTGAAGCGTGTGAAATTTCATGGTTGTGTTTCATTGCGATAGGGTTCACCTACGAAAGACATGTCAACTGAGGAATCGCCCAAAAAGGACAAGAAGAAGAAGAAGGGCCTAAGAACACCATCCTTTCTCAAAAAGAAGAAAGAAAAGAAGAAGATTGCTGAAGCATAGGTAGTAAAACTATGAAGTGAGTAGTTTGTGGTTGCTAAAATGTGACGTGTTGTGAAGCTTGTTTGTTTAGAGAGGTGGCAGGTGTAAGATGATTGGCAGAGGGGGGGATGTGCTAGTAGAAGGAAAGGGAAATGTGAAATTTGATAGGTAGAATATGACTGCTAAAATTATGTGTATAGAAATGCAGTGGCCTGTCTGTTGGTTTTTTATGCCTCACCCACTGACCAGGAAAATGGTTGTCAAGCCATGCATGAAAATAAAATCCAAAAGGTGGTGGTGCTGCGTATTGCATCAACTGCATTTCTGTGTAGTTTTCACACCAAAGAACAACTGACAGCACCAAACTGTGAAGTATGTACTTATTTTACAGTTTGACATTCATGGTTCTGTGCATCATGATGTACTTACGAAAATGACCAACAAGATGCAACTGTGTAGGATAATTTATTGTTCCTTGACAGCTCTACATGTTTCGAGCGATACTTACGCTCATCATCAGGAGCATCACAGCTGTATTTACAGCTTCTGGTATTATTCACATATGTGACTGCCAGCTGGTGTCATGGATGAGTTGGAACTGCTGTTCCAACTCATCCAAGGCTCCAGCCGGCAGTCACATATGTGAATAATACCAGAAGCTGTAAATACAGCTGTGATGCTCCTGATGATGAGCGTAAGTATCGCTCGAAACATGTAGAGCTGTCAAGGAACAATAAATTATCCTACACAGTTGCATCTTGTTGGTCATTTTCATAAGTATTTTACGGTTATCATGTATATAACCAAGTGGGGTTAACTTGTGTGTTAATTTTTTTCCTTGAAAACTGGCCATAGTGGAATGGAAAAAGTAACTGAAGAACTTAGATTTTAATTATAAAGTTAGGAATGTTATACCTTGCTTGTAGGGATCTACTGCCTTCATATTCTCGCTAGTTAATCTTAGCTTGACCACTCTGGGTTCAAATCCCAGAAACCCTTCCAACCAAAGTTGTTAATTGTGTTTGTGTATTGTTTGTGTGTAAATGTGTACTGTACTGCTGCCACTGGGTGTCAACCCAATTGCAGTTAACAGATATATCAATATCAAGAGTTGTGGGCCGGGTAGTGTAGTCGGTATAGCGACTGGCGAAGGGCTGGACGGTCCAGGGATCGAATCCCGGTGGGGGCGAGATTTTCCGCACCTGTCCATACCGGCCCTGGGGCCCATCCAGCCTCCTGTACAATGGGTACCGGGTCTTTCCTGGGGGTAAAGAGCGGCCGGGGCGTGACGCTGACCCTTTACCCCCTTCTAGTTCCATGGTCATGAAAGGGTAGAGCTATACCTCTGCTCCCCGTACAGGCTGTATGGCCTGTACAGAGCCTCAGTGCCTGTACAAGGGTGCACTTTACCTTAGCTAATATCAAGAGTTGAGCTGTGTTGAACACCATACTTGGTAGAGTAAAAGTAGGACAGGAACGATGCAGTCACCGGTGCCACATATAGGATTACCGTGAGTCTCTGGCCTATGAAAGCTGAATGCACTGAGCAAGGCATAACACTATTAGCTGGATTCCTTATTTTGTGTGGTTATTGCCACAGCTTTTATTTTATAGTACTTTGTCCTAAGTAAAATTATAATTTAACTTTATTTCAGGCACTGCCACATGAAAAGAAATATGGAAAAAGTGACCACCTCCCACAATCTTTCAGAGGAATGAAATACTGCCACTTGACACATCTTAGACTTTAGTTGGAAGAAACAAGCTGGTATGTGGTGTGTGTTGCTGTCGTGCCATATACACACATCATAACGTCCATGTCTGCTGCAGTGTGGGCATGAGGCAGCAAGCTTCCCTCAGTGCTACATGGATCATTGCTTGCTGCTTCTTAAATTTTTATTTTTAAACCATAGATGTATATTGATATAGCTTTGTACAGACCAAGAAGGCAAAGAAGACGAAAAAGTATGTGCAAAATTCATTAAAGGAGGTGATTAATAGAAACTAAAGAAAGTTATAACTTAACAACTATCCTTACTATATGTATGTGGAGTTAAGCCTCTGATGCTTTTTATTACATTTTCTGACAGCAGGTATAGAACAGCAGCATTTCAGACATTACCTGTCATGCTTGGTTGGTTTCTGGAATATGCTGGCTTGCAGGACAATATTGTTAATGGAGAAATAAAAACAGTCAAATCACTCCTATATATGCTGCATGCTTTCAGACATTTTTGTCAATAATAATAGTAGTAGTGGTAATAATAATAATAATAATAATAATAATAATAATAATAATAATAATAATAATAATAATAATAATAATAATACTTTGAATTTGGTTCTTAAGAGTGCTTGAGGCTACCTGCTGATTAATGATGGGTTGTCATGGTGGTAGCCCATTAGCATTTCATACACCTGATACATATTTACAGTTCATTTGTTTTGTTAAGGTCATTGTACTTTACTTTGTCTAAATATCTGGCTAAATTTCTTATCTAATTTTTAATTGCGCATCTTAATATTTTCCTGTACGCTACCCTTGTATTCATATTTAAACATTTTTCATTTTAAAATTTCACTTTGTAATTCTAGTTCCCAAACAATCCAGTAATATATGTTTGACCTCCTCTTCACCTAAACATAAAGGGGATCTTTATCTGTCTTTCATCTATCTGATTGCTGTGAACTTCCACACCCCTGCTGACAACTACACTTCCACTTCTTTCTTCCCTCAAGATTTTGTACCTGATCTTTACCCCAACTGAAGTTCATTTTTTGATGTGTTAATGGCCTCATCTCTGACATTCTTGCTAAAATGTTTTGTCTTTCAGTATCATTAAACTTACCTTTCACTATCTTTGTTATTGTTCTCAAGCTGCACTCTTGTTGCTTCCTCCACACAAGTGCTAATCTGATATTATACAGTTCCTGTTTCAGCTCCATAATCCAAACTCTCACAGTCATATTATGCTCTTGCCATTCATAACATTGTTTTACTGGATATTCTGTGTCCAGATGCATTGTCTGGTACCAGTACTTTACTGGATATTCTGTGTCCAGATGCATTGTCTGGTACCAGTACTTTACTGGATATTCTGTGTCCAGATGCATTGTCTGGTACCAGTACTTTACAATCTGTCCTACGCACTTGCCTCTCCTACTCTCTGACAAGTCCCATTTCAGCAAATACAATAGCTGCACCATTTGGTATACCCATTAATTTATTGCAAAACCTATTAAGAACTTCATCTAATTCTTACAGTGCCTCATTGAGTCCCCACACCTCATTTCCAAATGTGATCTTTGATTCACATACCATGTCATATACATCGTCCAACATCTGTATCTTTATATTGGGGGCTATTGATATACATGTCTGTAGGTACAAGAGCTTGCTTGATATTCTTTAGTTCTAGCTTTTTGTTTTGTTTATTACAGCCTCCTCACTTTCCAATGTCACTGTTAGATAAATAAATTTATCTACTACCACATTGTTCTGCCAAGTTATTCTCCATTTCACAGTTGCCTTTAATTTTCCTCCTTTCTTAAATATCACTTTGTAACCCCCAATTTAAAAGATGCTAGGGCCAGATCGTCTACAGATAATAGTTCTGGTTGATGTTTGTGGATCCGTGCATCATAGTACAATTCATACAGAAAAATCCAACAAGATGCAACAGTGTATCAAAATTTATTATTCCGTATTTATATGAAGCTCAGCATGTTTCTGGTGACACACCACCCATCATCAGGAGCCTAAAACTGTACTAGCAGCCTCTGGTTTGCATACGTGGAAGGTTGTTGGACATGTGGTTGCTGGATGCTGACAGCGTCCAGCAACCACACGTCCACCAACCTTCCATGTATGCAAACCGGAAGCTGCTAGTGCAGTTTTAGGCTCCTGATGATGAGCGGTGTGTCGCCCGAAACATGTTGAGCTTCACGTAAATATGGAATAATAAATTTTGATACACCGATGCATCTTGTTGGATTTTTCTGTATGAATATCCGTGATATTATTAATCCATTTATCACCAGGGAACATATTCCTTATATATCAAGGTATTCTGTATTATTTATAAGGATATTAAAGAAATACAGACACAGGCCACAACCTTGACAGACCCCTTTTCTTTGTAATGAACAACTGGATATTTGGTTCTCTCCACAATTTGTGCAAAGTGTTATATCCTGATACAATATCTTAACACAGTCATATTCTCACCTATGTTTTTTTTTTTTAATTGTAATCTGCAAAGCTTCTGTATGACCCTTTAAACAACAGGTTGATATTTCAGGTTTAGCCCATGTTTTATGAAAAAGTGAGTATTATGTGAACAGAGATAAAATTATGAAATAAATGGCATTTTGTAGAAAATAAAACAGAGAATGCAGCATGTCTTAAAAATGCAGTAAATTTTCTTGTTGTCTAAATATATAAAATTAATTTCTAGGGTTGTTGATTTACATGCATTTACATATGCAAATGTAAGTTGTTTGAAGTTTAATGGAGTTGGATGCTATCTCATTATCTACAAAACACCAATATAATCTACCTGTTTTTGCTCTCAGATATTTATTAACACATTTTTTGATTATAGAAATACTATCTGCTGTTCTTCGTTAAGTAAATCCTGTCTGAAAGGTCAGATTTTTTGTGATGCAGTAACCAGTCTCCAAGTGGACCGGGTAGCATAGTCGGTATAGCGACTGGCTACGTGCTGGACGGTCCGGGGATCGAATCCCGGTGGGGGCGAGATTTTCCACATCTGTCCACGCCGGCCCTGGGGCCCACCCAGCCTCCTGTACAATGGGTACCGGGTCTTTCCCAGGGGTAAAGAGCGGCCGGGGCATGACACTGACGCCTCACCCCCTATGGGCCGTAAGGCCTGTACAGAGCCTCGGTGCCTGTACAAGGGTGCACTTTACCTACCTTTTTTTAACCAGTCTCTAAGCCTCTGTAGTTACTGCACTCCCTCAGATTTCCCTTCCCCTTATAAATTTGTTGTGTTACTGCAGTTTTCCCTTCTTTTGGAGATTCTTTTTTATTTATAATCATTAAACAACTTTGTAAAAATTTTGGCTCCATCTTTAGTAACATATGTCTTCTGTGCCTCAGCTGCTATACCGTAACATCCTATTGGTTTGTCATTTTTTATACCCACATTAAATTTATTCACCTCTTGTATTGTAAAATCATCATCCAGTTCACCTCTATGATCTGTACCTAAAATGTGAACCTCCTTCAATAATAACTTTTGTTTTCTTGGAAAACAACTTACAAAAATGTCTTTAATGAATATCTAGATCCAAAGTCTCACTATTTAAGCATGTCTGCAAAATGTGGTTCATTGTCGCCAAATTTTCTTATATCTTTTTGTTTAAATCAAATAGTCCATCTGTTCTGATTTCTTTTCGTGCCATCCTTGTTTCTTTTCTTCTAAAAGTTTCTACTACCCAATTTATTAATAAAAGTAAATTCCCTTCTTGTATCAAGTCCAAATATCCCATTTTGGATTTTGAAATTGTTGATTTCAACTCGTGTCCTTACTACTTCTCTTATTGGCACAGTTACAGATTTCGGCATTCGAATTTTCCCGAACACCAAAAAGGTGCGGCAGTTCTACTTGTCTCTCTCCTATTCTTAAATGAAAATCACCCATTGTTAAAAACTGAGCCTTAGAATATCTGTCTTTTAACAAAATTATCACTTTCTTCAATCCCCTTATAAAATTAACATTGAGCCATTTTGAATTCACTTGTGGGCAGTATAAAAACACACAATTTAATACCTGTAGCTGTCATATCTTTTATTCCAGTCCATTTTATTTCCTTCAAATCTGTTACAATTTCCCCAACATATTGAGCAGTGACATTTGTAATGTATAGTACCATTCCTCCTGGATTTCTTCTGTATCTTATCCCCTAATTTTATATTTTTCTAATACAGTTCAACTTTCTACAGTACCCAACATTCCATTTTCTCTTAGCAGATCGAAAAAAAAAACCCCCTATTTTGTAATTGTCTCTTTAAAGCCTTCCGTGTTTGTAAAACCTACCCTCGATGTTCTTGCTGCCCATTTCCAGTGTTGTGGTGTTCCAGTTCTGTCCCTTGTACCTTTTATCTTCACCAACATATCTTTTTTCCTAGTTTTCAGCCAGATTCTGATATTGTAGCACCTTTGTTCTTATGTGTTCATATATGGTAATAGGGTAATGTTGATGTCATCTGGGTGTTAAGGTGACTGCTTATCACCGACCTTAGTTAATTCACTAATGTCAACTGTTTGCACCATCTGCAGTTTCTTCTGTTTTCCTCATTCATGACTCTGCAAGGATGTTTCTTCTATTTCAGGCATGTGTCTTCTAGTTGTACTCTCTTCCTGTATGTTGACCTTCAGACTTTGTTAATTTTATGTATACAGTTTAATATCAGCATGCTGATACTGTTTGGTAGATTCTTCCTTTATTAAGTTCCTTACAAGTTCCTTCGAAGAGTGAAAGACCCTCAGTTCAACCTCCTTGAACGTGAAATTATGAAGCCTTAAATCATTAAATGTATTGTAGCAAATCGCGGTGAGACCGCACTCGTCTCACTCAGACATATAATAATATATGTCAATATTTTTAATGCATGTGTTGTGTTGTCTGGTAAACCACCTGTCTCGCAACATAAATCAAAAGTTTAAGGTAGACTGGATTAACCCTTAACCCGCTAACGTGGAAAATGTGGTCAGCTCCTAATAATGCCAGCAGATGGCAGATGGGATTCAGTTCGGCGTTTGAAGGGTTAATGGAGTTCCTCATTCTTCCAGTGCTTGCCGTGCTTGTCACTGCTGCTTTACCTGGTCTCATTACTGTCCTTGTACACAGACAAATACACAGATACAACCACCAACCTTTCATACATGGCCACTAATGTAGTTGTGATTGACTGTTTTTATTTCTCCACTATCATTTATATATCACAGTGGGATGTCCCACATAAAGGACAAGATTGTTGACACAGCAGTATGCTTGAGAAACAATTGTAGTTTTAATTATTCTTTGGTGCACGAATAATCGAGGGTATCTTTCTACTGTTATAACAAGGAGCTTCAATTTGAGTAGTGTTCCTTATTTATATTGTGGGCTTTTGAATATTGGTGCAGAAATAAACTGTGGGTACTAGGTCAGTCGGATTACTATGTGAATTTTTAATGCCTGTGTCAATTTGTTTGCTGCTCATGGTTCTGCATGTTTGCTTGTTCATGACACTACTGGAACAGCGGTCCCTTTATGTTGCTACATATGCATTTGACGTTCACGGTATCTTTTATGGAGTGACAGTTTTTTTTTTTTTAGATTGATAATGTAAGTAGTAAATAATAGATATTTAAAAACAAAATGCTTCAAGAGTGAAACATGGCTCTTTTGTGGATCAGAATTGTAAAGTAATCTGAACAGGCTTGTGGACAATGTGGAGTGAGAATGTGTGATAAAGACAATATGAAACAGTGAAAATGTTCAGAAAGGATTACTTATATAACTGTGGGAGAAATTGGCATTTAAAATTTAAATAAAATTTAGTTTTCAGATGAATATATTTTTCACTTCCCACCGTTATTAATTATAATAATTGGATGAAATTAAGTAATTTTGTATAAACTACGTGATGAAGAACATGGACAAACCTGTTTTAATTATTAAGTAATTTTTTTAGAAATGTTTTTAGTAGGCAGTGGTGAGAGTTTAGATACCTGTATTATATGTTACTTTGTTTCTGATTTAATCAGGTGTGCAAATATGCCAGTGCCCATGTTTGTTTCTATTTTAACATGACTTTGGCACTGTCACAAGTATGAGATTTGTCACTGCATGCTTGTTAGTTTCACTCACCCGAACTCTGTAGACTTACAGCTGCATCACATCACTTCAAATAATAATATTATAATAATAGAAAGAATAATAATAATAATTCTCTGTAGAAATTTTAAAAGTATAAATCACTTGTAAATTTTGTATGAATACTGTACTCCACTGTTTTCAGTGTAAGGAAATGGTGGTGAGGAACACAGCAAATATTTCAAACTAATCAACCCTATCCATTCTTGTATGAAATAGGAAAATGAAAAAAGTTATAATATGTTTGTGGTTTAGTGTTATCAACAAGATTGAAATAGGAGGGAACATAATGTGTGATGATTATAAAGACTTGTGTATATTTTTTATTTTGAACATTATAATCTGAACAAATTCTAGCTTCATTTTTTGTAATATACATTCACTGTAATACTGTTACTGAAAACAAAGAACGATTTATTTAATTGCCATTTGTAAAGCAAGTGATACAATATTGACAGATGAAATGCTGCATGAAAGTTAATAAACTGCAATCCAAGGTTGGATATTGTGGATGAGACCTCATACGATTAATTTGCAATACAGTAAATTCAGTTAATTGGAATTGTCAGTTGAAGATATAAGTTATTTACACAAAACATTGGTTCTGTATCCAGAATTGTCCATCTCCATCTTGAAGTCTTGCGTAACACAGTGTCCTGAGTAATAATCACATCAAGAGTCCTGTATTAAGCCACAAAGTCCAGTGGTCTATTGAAACCACCCTTCCTATTCATATACTGACGGTACTTGCGCTTGAGAATGACATGAACTGTGCCAACTTCATTTCCAGCTACTTTCTTTCCCTTTGTAGTGTCAAAAGCACAGAAACCCATAAGCTTCATCATCTCTTGTTCATCTGGACTCTTGCCTTCTAAATCTGCGTCTATAATCAGGAAGTACACGTGAGAGGCGGTTCATGAATATTCTCTGCAGGTGACACCTAACCTAGATATCTGCTGGCCATCTTACTGCTGGGAAGAAACAGAACTGACCACAAGTATTTTGTGCAAGTGCAAAACAAAACATTGTGATGTTAAACAGGACATACAGGGATCTGGAAACTTTTCTGACTCGACAGTAACCCAAATTTAATTATGTTGTGTGTTTTCTTCTGGGAAATTCCCCGGCATCTGAATTTTATATGCCAACGTTTCGGAACACTGTCCCATCTTCATGGGCAAATAGGTGTAAAATGACTAAAATTTGAGAATAGTTGGGGTAGAAGGTTGGCTCGGAAATAGCTTGAGCCGATTGGAAGGAGGGTGACAGGGTAGGTGTGGGTCCGGTTACAAGGCAGGTAGTGA
>Ga0268261_10003540_pt1 | contig 11518 bp, 5 predicted proteins | sample TergutNc150P1_FD_190353 | JGI IMG/M metagenome (GOLD analysis project Ga0268261, IMG submission 190353) | Nasutitermes corniger P1 segment gut microbial community from laboratory colony in Florida, USA - Nc150 P1 (SPAdes) (version 2) | ecosystem: Host-associated > Arthropoda: Insects > Digestive... | reverse complement strand
ATATATATATATATATATATATGACATTAGTAGCCTAAGGGTTAATGATTTAACCCTCATCCTGCTAACGTGGAGAAAATGGTGAGCTCCTAATAATGCCAGCAAACAGCAGATGGGATTTAATTCAGCGTTTAAAGGGTTAAGGCCTTCATGCATTCTGATTTTTAAAGAAAGGGGCTAGTAAAGTGATCAGAAGTACTGTGCTGCCTTACAGGAACAAAATAAAATGCCCATTAATCAAAGAGGCAAACTTTTAGATTTAATGTTTATTTCTTTTCCCAGATTGCTGTGTTCCTGAGTCCAGTAATTGCAGTTATACTTTCAGCTTTTGGCTTCAATATCTTCTATCATGATGTCCCAAAATGGTGTGTATGGATGTACCACATCAGCTACTTCAGGGCTGCATTTCACAGCCTTGTAATTTCCATGTACGGCCACAACAGAACCATTCTCCCTTGTGAACAGCTGTACTGTCATTACAAATATCCCGACAAATTCCTGTATGAGATGGACATTCAAGGTGCTGACATAAGTGAAAACACAATTTATGTAGGTAGTGTTGGCTTACTAATGCATGTGTGTACTGCTGCAGCCATTTGGATCAAAATTAACAGAAGGTAATGAGAGCTGTGTCTGTAGTTACAGAAATGTGTTAAGTATTGCTGCTGGAATTGGGTGCATGCTGCTTATGAAAAAGAATTCAGAAAATGCACATCATTTTACAATAGGTGCTGCTGCAACATGATTGCAAACTCACTGAATCAAGTGAAATGATTATAAGCCAGTATTTTTAGATGATTTCAAGCTTTTATGGTGATTCACTGTTAATGTTGATCAAATGGAAATGTGGGCTGTAATTCTGACATTTTTGTCATTTTTATTCAGATGGGTAATGCTAAGAGAATTTGGAGTGGAAAAATGGGCATTCAAGGGACTGATCTCATTAGGACAGATGGAATAATGGATGAGATGTTTGGGTTCTAGGTAATTTGTATGAACACATGCAGAAGTGGGCACATGCATAAAAACAAAGATTAGATGAAAAAAGGGGAGAAAAGTAGTAAGATGGAAATTAGACCTGGAAAGAATACGATCAGACATCAAGAGGTGGGGAAACAGGATCCACATTAGCAAGTTGGTATTTACATATGACTGTTTTGCTTCAAGTATTGTTTGTGCCTTTATTTTTCTACAAATGATTTGCCTTTTATTTAACCACCGTAATATGTGTGCAGCAACACAAATTTTGAACCTGCTGCACTTCTACTATGTGAGAAGAATATTTCTGTAGTAATTTAGTTCTTAACAGCTGCAGATTATAGGATGTACTGACAGTAAATTGCTGATCAACAGCTTTGGCATTTCATCAAGTACAATTCTTACTACTGTCTGATAAATTATCAGTTTTAATAGTAAGCATACAGCTGTGATAGTGATGACTCTCTCACACAAATGCTTAGTCTCTAACACAAAATTTAGACTAACCAGAACTGTTTCCCCACACATTCAAAAATTGATTTACCATCTTACTAGATCACTAACCCAATGTGACCATTTTTTAAGTTCCACACATTTTTCATTGTTGGTTACTGTGTGTCAGATAATACTTAATCGGACAGTCAGAAACTACTTGCTTCTTGTTCTCTGTGCCTAAAACATCAGCTGTGTCACGACTATGTATACAGGATGCAGAAAAACTCCACCAAACTTTGTGAGGTGATAGGGGGAACCAAAACAAAAATTTATATTTAAAGACCTGTGTGTTAGAGATATTTCCTTGCAGCGCTATGAACCATCAAATTGGGTTGACTAAGGTTGGAAAGCAAAACCGCAGAAGTATTCTTGGGGGGGGGGGGGGAATAATGTATTTTGCACCAATTTATTATATGTTCATATGTTCAAATGTGTGGCCCCCAACCTCGATACACAGCGTACAACAACACAGCAGAGACTGACATGTACTCAAAAATGCCAAGTTGCTGCTCCCTCAACAATACAGGCAATACGATCCTCTTCAGAATCAACTGGTGATGTGTAAATCAGGGCTTTAATGTGGTTCCATAGGAAGCCCATTGGTGTGAGGTCTGGTGATCTGGGAGGCCAAGACATTGGCCAGCACCGTCCAATCCAGCAATTATTGTTAAGTGGTAGTGAGATGTTGATTCTGAAGAGGATCTCATTTCCCTTATCATTGAGGAAGCAACAACCATCAGGCAGCAACCTGTCATTTTTGAGCACACACATCAGTCTCTGCATTGTCGTCAGCTTTACACTGAGGTCGGTGGTCATACGTTTGAACATCTGCTCTACACTGGTACAAAATACAACTTTTATTTTTTTTTTTTAATACTTCAGTGGTTTTGCTTGATTTCCAACCTTAGTCAGACCCAATTTGATGGTCCATAGCCCTGCAAGGACACATCTCTCTTGTATAGTTCCTTGACAATAAATCTTCGTTTTGGTCCTCCCTATCACCTCATGAGTTTGGGCATGGAGTTTTTCCGTGCCTGTATAACCTGTGCATTTGCCAATAACCACACAACTGCCAGCATTTTAATCTACATGTTATATATTTTATTGTCTGTACTGAGCATTGGTACAGTGTGTTTTAGTTCTACTGTACCATTCTTTTCAGTTACAAGACAGTGAGTGGCATAAGATTGTGACTTCCAAATACAAAACATTTATATTTACGTACAAGTTTCTAAAGTGTACTAAATAATATCCTTATACAGACACAGTTAAATTGCTCAAAACCGTTTTTATTTTGCTTTCACTAAAGGGACATCCGAATATTTGTCATTGGCAGTTAGTGCATTATTCATCGGCCACAGTTCTGAGTATAATTTCTAATGGCGGTGCATGAAAATAAAGTTTACTAATACTTTCCACATCATCTGTCATCGTTAAGTCCTTCCCATCTGCTGCCACCATTAGATGTAAAAGTGGAGACAGGTTCCTGCTCCACTAAGCATGTTAGAGTGGAGACAGGTTCCTGCTCCACTAAGCATGTTAGAAGGAGCTAATGGAGGGACTAGCCCCTTGTAACAGCTAATCATGGAAACATACAGTTTCTGAAAGTCTGTGCTTAGAAGAACTTACAAAGACGAATAGTGTCCAAAATGTAAGTCATGTTTATCAAAATTTGGTTTAATGTACATCATGTATTTTACAGTATTTGTGATCATGGAGTGAACTGCCTGGAAGTAATCCTGTTTTCTTGTATCCTTGAGGCAGACTCAACTGTTGTCATTATGTCAAAGGATAAGTACTGATATTTTTTAATACTCAGTGTGAAAGTATGGGAACAAGGCAAAGTGTGGCAAGATCTTTGGCAGTTTCTGTGACATCACAAGCTCAGGCATCTTCTCTGTTAATAAAATCTTTGTCACTGTGTAGAATACAAAGTCTCTGCAATATTGTGGAGTCTGCCAGCCATCATATCCCCTCCTTGCCACTTACAAATGAATGTCATAACCAAATGTACTTACGAATAATCATGCAGAACAATACTTTAGGTCATATTATACTTTTATAGCATTAGATTTTAAGGACCAATTACGAGTGATAGCTGAGCCTAAAGGTTAATCTCTACTGATACCAAAGCTCACTTCTGGGCATGATGCTGAGCCAGTTCCATCCCTCTCCCACTCTCACAACCCACTTCTCTAAGATCCATTCTTACATATCTCCTCAGTTTCCCAAGTGGCCTTTTCAAAGAGCTTTCATCACCATACTTCTAAATACATTTCTTGCTTTCTTCAACCTAGCAACATCTTTGAACCAGTCCACCTTTCAATGTCACCAGAGTACTATATGGCATTACAGACTTTATGTATATGTGGAATTTAAAATACCTATTTCTTATGAACGTTTAAAGGTTCTAGATAAAACTGATGTATGAAGACAGTAATTATGTCTTTAGCAAAGAGCTAGTCAAGCTTTGGAAGAGTATGCTATCAAGAAATTTACATCAGTTGCTTCAAAAAAAAAAAAAAAAAAAGTCTCATGAGAATCAGCAAACCTGCATGATGGTACAACCATTGTAACTATTCTACTGTCGTGAATTAATATGTAATAGTTTATAGAAAATGTCCCAAATTTTGTGTGTATATGTTTATGTATGCATGTGTGTGTGTGTGTGTGTGTGTGTGTGTGTGTGTGTGTGTGTGTGTGTGCTCGTGCTATTTAGCCTTAGTAGTTAGCCGTAATTACAGAGCATTTATACTTGAAACACAATAGGCCCTTCGTAATTTCAAAGAAACATGAATGCAAGTAACAAGATTTACCATACATAACTATAAGGGGGCAAAGAAATACTGAAGAGCAGCATGAACTATGTTGAAGAACAATCTTCATAATTTTCCAGTTACAGAACAGTTAGGTTAGAGAGAGAGAGAGAGAGAGAGAGAGAGAGAGAGAGAGAGAGAGAGAGAGAATATTCTAATTACACAAGCAAAGACAAGGTGGAGACTTTGTAACAGCTCTATCCTTGTAGCATATATTATGGCAAAAAAGTGCTAATTTCATCAGTTAACAGACACTGCTACCAAAACTGGCTTAAGACATGTGAGCAACATCATGCACTCCGTGCACGGTATATAGCCAAGAACAGCACACTACAAAACATGTCGTCAAATAAAAAGGTGGTGGTTTTGAAGTAATCTGTCAATTACAAATGTTGATAAATAAATAAATTTCATATTAAAAAAAAAAGGCTGACATAATGCACTTCTGACTGATTTTGAATGGGAGAAAATACTGTATTTAAAGTGCTTGCTTTTGGTTAGGTTTCTCATTGCTTAACATCTGATGTTGATGGACATTTTGCTTAGTCTCCTAAACTTACAGAACAATGCAGAAGAGTGATATTTCATGTCAACATACCGACTCATTGAACAGCTTTACTTTTCACAAATCATGAACTAGGATGTTTCAAGTCAGTATGGCAAACAGGAGTAGGGCATGGACAACAAGGGTTCAATTACTTGCAGAAAATGGGATTTTCTCTTTACCATCATGTCCAGACTGGTTCTGGGGCCCACTCAACCTTATAAACATTGTGTTCTGGAGCTGTTTGTCCAGAAATAAAGAAGGTGGAGACTGAAACCAACCAACCAGTCACCCAGACGTAGTTGCTGAGATTATGTTGATTTATAACTCCCTTCTCCACTGTATTTCCATGGCATGGTCTTTACCTAATCATAAGGCCAACTGCATCGTCTACCTATTGATAAGTTCCTGTAAATGAAATGTGTGGTCTGTGGAAACAGCATTGCAGATGATGTGTCAACATAAATCACATTGTTCCCAAAGTAGTTAATGTGGGGTTCTAAACTTTAAGTCATGGTACCCGTATTAGTTTCTGAAATTATTAGGTTTATATTACTTCTGTAATTAGTGTTTAGGCCCTGTGACTATTTATATGCTTAGTGTGCTCCATAAATCAGATAAAAGAATGTGTTAAGCTTGCTTCTAACCAGAATGTCTTTCAGTGGTACTATATATATGTTAAGATTGATATGCTGTTGAAAGAAACTGTGTTTCTTATAGGTTTTTAAATTAGTCATCATGTACCATTACTCCATGCAGCAGTGCTGTGCCTCCAAAAATGTGTCTAGAGAAGTTATGCACATATTGCATTTATTTATTCATATTTATCACGTGATTTTGGGTACTGATTCTCACCTGCTTTACCCATATCTTTTTGTGCTGTTGCATATGCAGTAATGCTCACACTGGAATACATTATATAGTTTTGGGTGTTTTTCTTTTGCTTCTGTCTATTACAATGTTTCTCAACCCATGAGTCACAAAGCTATTCAGAGTGGGTCACAAAACAATTTAATGAATGTAATTGTGTTTTAACTCATACTACTTTGATAAGTGTATTAAAAGAAGTATTTTTGTAAATGTGATCACATGTAGTGACACTGTAGCAACATCAGCTTGACCGGGGTCATGTTATAAAAAATTAAAGCATTAACTACCAGGTTGCCAGCCTTTCAACAAACAGTTACCTGAACAGTCAAACAAAATTATCATTTTTCTGTAGACATTGTACTGTTCACATAATATTCTCAATTGGTAAATGCCTCGCAAAACATGGAAAAATTCATACTTACAGGATCACGAGAGTCGAACTCTAGATTTAAGACCCATAGGAGGAGTTACAGTACTAAACATGAGGTCATGCTGAAGTATGTAAATGCTAGTATTTATCTTCATTTTATTACACCACTATAATGTCACACATATTATACCAATTCATGTTTGTTATTTTACACCTATCTTTTGTTTCTGATTCCTGGGGTTGTAAGACAAAGGTACTGGCCTAATCTGGGTCATGGTTCAAAGAGGATGAGAAACGCCAGTCTGTTAAAACCACCTGTTTTATGTAACAGCATAATTTTTGTCCTGTAGTCTGATCTATATTCACAAAACTTTTAAAATACTTCAGATGAAAAATCCTCAGATTTGAGTGATAAGTATTCTGTGTTTTATTACATATTTGTTAGTACTGTGAGCTTTGTTTTTACACTTAACTGCATTGGTCAGTGGATGGTGAAAATGCACATCTTTACATTTCTATTGTATATATGTGCAGTTCTGCATTACATACGGTTTTCATATCTTCTTTAGGAAGAGGAGAAGAAGAAAAATGGGGGGAACTTGTCCCTAAAATTAATAATAATGTAATGCATACATGGGTTTTAAATAAGAATATATGAAAGGCATTTAACAATTAATATTACAGTTCTTCATTGTACCCCACCAGAAGTTAAGTTCTTCATTGTACCCCACCAGAAGTTAAGTTTTTCATTGTACCCCACCAGAAGTTAAGTGAATTTACTGAAGCTTTGCCATTATGCGTATGACATTTCTGTAGTTATGGTATTAACACCAACAGCAAAATTCTTAAAGGAAGCCTTAAAAGTTATGATAGGTAGGCATTACAAAATAGAATTAGGGAAGTTTTACAGTATAGAGTTACTTTAAGTCAAAATGTATTAGCAGTCTGTGATTATATGCAAAATGTTTTTAATGCCCATTGAAATTAATTGGACTATGTCATAATATTGTGTTTGCGTGTAGTTTGTAGTACAAATCTTCAGAATATTCTTAAATTCTTATATTGTCTAAGGTTATTAGGTGTCTTCTATGCGTAAAAGGTTCAAGCTTTAAGTTGGATCTTGCCCATCAGTCACATACTATGAAAGAACTGTACATAAAAATGTAGAAACAACAACATTGTTAGGTAATTATCACTGTAAGAGACTGCAACACACAGAGTGTATATTATGTATAAAATGTCTATGATACACGTATAACACTTTTATGTATGCATTTTTTGTAAACAGTACAATGTGTTTTCAGTGTTTTCCAGAGAGTGTTGTCAGTTTGATCCAGCAGTATTTTTCTGGGGAAAGAAGTCATCTTTCACAACTCATTTAACCCCAATTATTATTAGTAAAGAAAAATGTATCAGTCAGGTGATTTAATTTTGAATTGCATTGATATAAATCTGTTTAATGATAAGTGAATGTACATTGTTTGTAGCCCTCACCTGTTCTAGTGGTAATGAAATCAAAGATGATTATATGGGCATGGCGTCTAGCATGCACGCAAAAGAAATTAAATGTGTATGGGGGTTTTGTTTGTCAAACGTGAAGGAAAGAGACTGCTTGGAAGGTTTAGGCATAGATGGGAGGACAATATTACACTGGAACGTAAATAAATGCAATGGGCTGGATTCATGTGGCTGAGGATAGGGATCAATGGCAAGTTGTTGTGAACCCAGTAACGAACCTGTCAGTTCCATAAAATGCTACACGTTTCTCAACTAGCTGAAGATGCTCCATGGAGTTAGTCATATATATTAAAATAAACACCACATATTTTATACAATGTCCTCTGTTAAACACAACAATGGACCCTGTCTGCAACAGCAATCATGTATGTAACTGTCTGAATTTTCCACTTCTATGTAGAATGCACAGTATTTCACTCATGCACTTATATAATGTACCTGAATTTATAATCAGTCTTTTTTATGAAATTAATTTCTTACTTTTATTTTCTTTATTGTAAAATTCCTTAAAGCAAAATCTGAGGTTAAGAACTCTATATACATCTGTCCATAACACATAATGTGTTTTTCAATCTGTGAAAACTCATAATTCACAGAACACCCAAACCAGCACACTTGATATGATACAGGTAAAAAGTCCATGTAGGCAATTCTTACCCCACTTGGGGAAAACTCAGTGCTCCTTTATAGGTCCATTGGTATGGGAAAAATGAAGACCTCAATGTGCAGACTTCTCCGCTAAGGTAATCAGTAGCAACTAAAATCACACTTTCTTTACAATTTCCAGAGTTTCCTTTGTGGTGTCTTTAATGATGCTGACAATATAAAGAACAGAGTACTGATGGTAGGTGAAGGAATACGAATATGGAACAACAAATGTGGTATATCATAAACAGTAACTACACACAAACACATGCACTCACACCCACACATGTACTTACACACTCACATGCACATTGTATGCCTACATCATTTATATTTTGCCTATTCACAAGTGAAGAAATTTGTATACTTCTTCCAGCAGTAAAGTAGGCTTCATGAGCTCTGCCGAGAACACCTTACATAGTTTTAGATCTACAAGAAAAAATCATTGTTGTCCCGACAGTCATGTTGGCACAATCTCATCTCACTTCATCACAGTATAATCACTTTTCCTTAAGATACAAGGATGTGACTGTATCCTACCACTTTCTTGATTATCGATCAACATGGCAAGAATCTTGTGCCACTCTAAATTAATTACCTCCTGAATGGTTTTTATTATGGGCAGTATGCACATTAAGTATTCCTTCAATACATGTTTTCTGTAACTGAAGCTACTAAACCTGAAATTATAAAAGTATATTTTTACACTTACAAAACCTGTACTACTGTAACATTTTTATGGTATTCAGAGATAAACTTGCCAAATAATTTACTGCAACAAATTCTCAAAAATGATCTGATCCCATTTTGTACTGCACAATATGCAAATTCTGATACAGAAGTGTATAATGGCATTACAGCTGAAAATAATGATTTGATTTTCAAGTTCATGGAAGCAGATGGAAGCACGAACTGGACCAGTCACGGTACAGAATAAACCTCCAAACGTAACACTACTGCACCGTATACTGCCCTATACTACCTGATCATAACCTAACCTAACCAAAAGTAACATCGGCTAACCCAAGCTACGCTATACTAACCTAAGGCAACCTAACTTAACCCCACTCTCACCCTGTCCTACCTTAGAGTATCTTAACTGAATCTACATCATACTCTATGTGGTTTCGTCACACTGTGTGACTACGTATGACATGTTTCGGAGTATTACCGTGTTGCCCTGTAATTGCTACGTTTACACTCGCGCTCCAGGTTTATGAAATATAACTTGCGAGGTACGGAAATTGTGGGTATATTAAAGTGGATCATAACGTTCAAAAGTTAACTTGTTACTCAAAGTGTGGTCACTTTTATTTACTTACACACTAATTGAACATGCAAGACCTCCAACATTGTTGCGTGTCCGATATACAGCAAAAAAATGCATCAACAATTACACACCGTATGAGAAGATGAGCAAGATCTTACCTTAGAAGTTGGACGCCACCTAAGAGAGCCACAAGGAATGGCCACCGACACATACAAGTCGTTCAGCAAGTACAAACTTACATCATTTGTGTAACGACACTTCCTTCACATCTATTAAATGAATACCGATAAACATTTCCGGACATGCCGACCGGATCAATTACGTTTTACCCTCCTCTTGGCTAAATCACTACTGCCCAGATTTTGCATCACTTCTACGTTAACTATCTGCTGAATAAAATTCATGGTGAGCTAGACACTGCGAGCATGCAACAGGGGAACAACGAATTCTGTACTGTGCAACGAAGCTACCGCATGGATATCTGATTCCTACAGCAAAGTTATCCGTTCTTTGGAGTAATCATGATTTTATGAGGACAACTCTGCACTGGCTTGAATGTGTGGGCCTATCTCCATATACGGGCTCGAATACATAATATTGTGAACAGCAGCGTAACATAAATTTAATTTCCACATTTATATTATTAGACAGAAAAAAAATACACGTGTGAATATGTGTAGTGCAACGTGGAGTGCATCTACAGAAATTCCAGCCGTTTTAACGCGTTCTTTGCGAATTTGTAATCCTCTTAGTCCTGGTATTCATTATCGCAGATAGAAAAGGTTTACAGAAAATACCAGACCTAAAGCAAACGTAATACACTACATAGCCAGAAATCATTTACCTTATATTTCGTTAAATGCCGTTAGAAACGGAGCTAGCGTAACTGCTAGTACCTGGCATCCCAGGGCTGACGTTAGACAAGGTTTTTGGCAAACACAAAATATTTTGCACATTCTCCCTTTAATTTGCAAACGCATATTTTAAACTGAAACATAATCACTTCGCGCGACATAGGCGGCCACCCAGACCGGCCATATGGATTGGCCGCCCTTCAATTTTATTCATAAGGAAAAATGGTTCAAATGAAACCTGTAGACCTTACCAAAGGTTTAAATTTTCATTACACACGATTAAGCCATTTTATAAAATAAGGAACTTGTTTTCAAAACAAGCAAAAATAGTACTCACCTTCCAGTTAAGTATGGATTACATTTAATCAGCACCATCAGTTTTGACGACTATGGTCCTGTGAGATGAGAGGTCGCATAGTGTAGTGAACTGGCACTGAAGTTTCGGGGCAACCTTTGGCGTAGCCAGAAAATGGAGGCAGTAAGTTACCCCCGAAACACTGGTGCGTATCTACGAAACTACAGAACGCCACATCCTAGAAGACTGAGCCCGAGCACCTCAAATCTCTCAAACAACTTTAGCAACCTGTCGCTAAAATAATTTTGTGGTTACTAGACCTAACAAATACCACACTGACAAGACCAGCCGCCCCGCGTAACGAAATACACGCCAAAGCTTGCAAGTTCTTGCAAATTAAAGTACAGTTTTGCTTGTAAGATCTCTAGGAAGTCGCGCAGGAAGTTGGCTCAACTTTGTATTCAGTTTTATAAACATAAACCAACAACCAACTTTCGTGTATACATCGAAAAGTTTGTAAAATTCCTTAAGACCACCTAAGTCCAAACCCATATGTCACTGTTCAGAGTATACTAAACTGACACTCACTGGGCGGGACGTCAGAAATAAATAAATAAGTAAATAAATAAATAAATAAAAATGTTCTTGTCCGTACAAATGCATGTGGGCAAAGATATCATTACCGAAGCTAAAAGGTTGGTACTGAACTGATGAACACATTTCTTGTACCAAACAGTAACTGCAACGTGACTGCATTTAACCCTTTAAACCCCGAATTAAATCTCATCTGCTATTTGCTGGCATTATTAGCTCACCATTTTCTCCACGTTAGCAGGACAAGGGTTAAATCATTAACCATTAGG
>Ga0268261_10003539_pt1 | contig 11521 bp, 5 predicted proteins | sample TergutNc150P1_FD_190353 | JGI IMG/M metagenome (GOLD analysis project Ga0268261, IMG submission 190353) | Nasutitermes corniger P1 segment gut microbial community from laboratory colony in Florida, USA - Nc150 P1 (SPAdes) (version 2) | ecosystem: Host-associated > Arthropoda: Insects > Digestive... | reverse complement strand
TCGTTGTGTGTGATCTAGAAACATCAAGAATGGGTGCTCCATATATATATGACATTAGTAGCTTAAAGGTTAATAATTTAACCCTTATCCTGCTAACGTGGAGAAAATGGTGAGCTCCTAATAATGCCAGCAAATAGCAGATGGGATTTAATTCGGGCTTCTAAGGGTTAATTGGGAGCCATTCCAACAAAGGCTTCTTATAGTCGTATGCAACTGCTTCGCGGTGCGGTAAGAATCACGAAGACCGAGACCATACTGAGCAAACAGTAGCACAATAAGCAACCGTTACTTTATTTGTGCACCTTGCGATATATTCGTGTCTTTGTCGATGTAACGTGTATTTGCAGTAGCCAAAGAAATATGACAGGAATCCGCCAATTACTGTCGGAAACTTACGAGAACAGCTTTGACCTTGGTAGTGGCGGTGGTGGTGAACAGGTGGAAATCAGACCCAGAGTTGTTTTTGGGATAGGAGGAAGCACAAACTTATTAAGTGGAGATTGTTCTGCACGTACTCTGTAGTTAACGGGTTGATTAGTATTTTTTAATTATCACAGAACTTAAGAAGACATATCCTTCAACTCTTGCCCAGTGCGGTACCTACGTAGACTTTAGTTCAGTGGCATTTCACAGCTACCGATCTGGCACAAGTCCAAGAGCCGTCTGTACGACAGCAATTTAAAACAGCACGACGCACGATCATTCTGCATTTTGATCATTTGTTCATCATATACAGGTCTGTGGCAAGAATTTTCCTTGCAGTTATCACGAAAATTATGGGAACAATATTTAATCACGTTCAATCAAACAAAGACACACTAATATCAAAATTTGTTTGAATCTGGTCATCTAATGATGTAAGCCCTTGACCTGATGCGGTCAGTGCAGGCAGGTACGTGAGTGTGTGTCTGCGTTGGTACAGTGTTACGCAGCATCTTGCGTCTGTTTGCGGAAGTCATTGCTTAATGCTTGTGTTCAGTCTTTCAACAAAGAATGTGGTGGCGGGTTAGGGGAGAGGAGAAGAGGGTGCAATATAGGGGAACCTTAGACATTAATACACGACAACCACAAGCGTCATCTATTCGCCAATTGGAATTTTAACACGGAAAAGAAAGAGCTGGAAATGCGCTGAGTTTAATTCAGTCCACCAGTTTAACAGTAGAAAGGCCGCATTTTTTCCACACGGTTTGAGTTCCTCAAGACCTGCAGCGTAGTTAGGTTTTTTTGAGCCATGACCGAGTAATCACAATGGACTCCCCGTAACAAAAATTACGAAATTCAAACAAATCGAATCACTTATTAAATTTCCTTATATTTGGTTTAGTTTAAAATTTACTTCGGGAAGAAAAAATATATATATTTTTCAAATATTCACTCTGCCTTACAATTTCCCGCCCTTTCGACACTGCTGTTCGGGGTGGCAGCACCACTCACCCTCGGCTCCCATTTATTCCCGGGTTTCACAATAAAAAATCCTTACTTCTCCATACAGTATTCATCGGTCTGCTTTTATAATGGAAGCACAGCGTTTTCCTTGAGATACGGCCTGAATATTTATAGACAAAATGTACATTAACTTTTTGTTTAGTCTTCAGACTTTCAATTACATGGAGTACACCCTTGCGCTGTTCTTCGGCATTGACCAAGGTTCCACGCTCTTTTCTCTAATGACAGGCAAATAAATGCGACTCCATGTTTAATGTAACTGCAAGGTTTTCAGTTATAGTCTACCGTACCGACTTGTAATATAATTCGTCATAAAATCAAAATTTACCAGCTGAAATAATCAAGTTTATGCACTCTTTGTTTTAAAGTTTAGTAACTCGAAAATAACAACGCGCTGTACAGGTTTCTTAATTGAACCGAAAAAGAAATATTTTTCGGTTTCGTTTACTGCGCTGTCTGTGCTTCAGGCTAAGTAGAGTTCATCGGCAGGCTGATGTACGTGTATGAAGTGGAAAAGCGCTGGAAATGTGAGGTTTTGGTCAAACAGAGAAATTTTCCCGGCTTTTTTCCTGAGGTGAGGACACTGAAAGAGAGTCAGGATAATGGGTGTTGCGGTAGAGATTAAGAAAGCCTTAGGAAGTTAGTCGACGATTTCTTACTTGCTGAGTCCGGGTTCGATCCCAACCCAGGACAAGTGGGTCTTAAGTTGCAAAAAAAAAAAGCTTTATTGGCATAACTTCTAATCAAAATGTCTCGTTTCCCTCTAGCAGTATAATTACTTCAGTCCACACTTCTCATTCACCGATCTATGTTAATTAATTCATTAACCATGTAAGCGCAGGATCGCCCGTTCCAAAATTTTTTAAACTTCTGCACATTAAAGACATCATGCCCGAGGCAAAATGACCACGCACTAGTACCCAGTATTCTGAAACTGCAGAGAAAATCGGCAGGGAATTATTTTCTCTAAGTTTTCATCATTGATTCAGCGCTTATGTTTAATAACGCACAGTAGTCTAGGTGTTATGGCACACGACTTCCAATCCGACAATCAGGGGTTAGCGCCTCCTCAGTTAGTACTTTAATAGTTCAAATAAAAATATATTTTTGTTCTCCTCAGTTAGTACCTTAGTATTTTAAATTAAGAGTATATTTTTATTATAATTGCTTTATTTATTTTCCTATATATTATTTCACAGTTAATTTGCCACAAACTTGTAACCTTTAGAAACAACGATTTGTAAGAATATTGTACACTAATTTCTCAGTCATTTTGTCCACAACTTCGGAATATTAGTTCAGCGGATTGTTCATTTTGCTTATGTTGCAGTTTTAGGCGCTTTCTGAAAATTGCGAAATTCAGCTCTTAGAATCCTTGTGTCTCTCTGTCCGTCTGTCCGTCCGCATGGAACAAGTTGGCTTCCACTGGACGAATATTCATTTAATTTGATTCTTGAGTATTTTTCGAAAATCTGTAGCGGAAATTCAAGTTTCGTTAAAATCTGTTAAGAGAAAAATCGGGTACTTAACATGAAGCCCTACGCACATTTACGATATCTCGCTGTGTTGTTCTTAAAATGAGAACTATTTCGGACAAATTTTTAGTGGAATTTAAAACACATTTTACGTTCAAAATGTTTGTTTTCCCGAAACTCTTGCCGTATGTGATATAATGTTGGGAAATATTGTACAACCGGACAGGCAACAGACGACAATAGGCGCATGCGCATTGCATGCTGTATACCTAAAGCTACAAACACACAGTCAGAATATGTAATACACATTACTTTCCGCTGCTTCAATAGTTGCACAGACTGACCTAAAATTTACATAAAATTTTGACATGTTCATCCTCACAAAATAAAAAAATAAAAAAATCGACGAGGCGCCAATGTGGGCTTCCCATGTAAGTCAAGAATTACATCTCTTGTTCAGAGGGATATAGTTACTCAGCTCTTCAAGAAAACCACGACAGTTTATAGAAATGCTTTATTTTCCTTTTCACAAATCACCAAAACAGAATACCGTTTAAATTCAGTTGATTCTATTTCACATCCTAATATCTCCGTCCTCTAAAACCTAATTAATGTTTTCTTTCCATTTGGCCTTTGAAGTTTAAACAATTCGAAGACCAACATACCTGCTGGCCTGATTCATTCGCAATTCTTGTCCTATGTTGTGTCTTTTATAAGTTAAGACTTATTTTCGTAAACAGAATCTTCCCATTTGCGATTTAGACTAAAAGAGTGTGTACATTTTTGGGCGCGTTCACGTTAATAGCGAAAAACACCTATTAACATCGTCACGTCTGTCCGTCATCCGTCCGTCTTTCTGTTTGTTTTATGTGTGTTCGCACTTAACAGCACTGCTCCCACTTGGACGATTTTTGTGAAATTTTTGTATTGGGAACTTCTATGAAAATATGCCGAAAAATCCAAATTTTGTTAAAATTTGACAAAAATATGAGGCAACTGACATGACGAAATGTGTACTTTTAAACTGTTGACAGCAGTACGAAATATTTTGTTTGTCGACAACATTGCAATGGGAACTTACTCTTGCATTTTCATGGCAGCACTCAACGGTATTATATTGTTGGCAGATACATGCAGGTCATAAACAATACGAAGGTTAATCACTGTTGAGATTCCATGGCAACAACGGTTAGGTGATCGCGCCACAACATTACGTTGCAGTACGCTATCTTGTTTATCTCTCCCACGCGTGATAGGAGCTCGTATGGTGTATCAGCAATTATGCAATTCCTTATTATGTAACTATGGAATGACAAAAGCTTTAATATGAAAATGAAAAGCCGTAACCATAAATTATTTACGCACGACAGACTTCAGGATACAGATGGGAATATTGCTTTGTGTTGTTAGATTTGCGTTCTTTATTTGCCATTCTAAGTTTAAGACGTGGGGATTAAGGCCTTCAATATGGCAGTTTTACGATATTTGTTTGGTGTGACGTAGCAAGACAAAGCCCCGTAACTGTAGCACAAATAAGTGCTTGTTGCATAACGATACAGAAGTGACACAGTTATTAGTGCGGTAATCAAAGGCACATGTCGGTAAACATCTTTAAACCTTCATCTGTTCGTTTGCCCGCATGCGTCGCACTTCAGGCTACTAAAACACCGAGCATCATATGACTGCATGACATTACAAATTTGTATTACATTTTGTCATACAAACAGTGAATCGTGGCTCGACTATCGGCAGAAGCAAGAGATTTTCCTTTTTCTAACTGGTCCAAGCCCATTTTGCGACTCACCTGTAGTCTTACTAGGTGCGTACCAGGTGCGCAATACCAGGAGTAAGACAGCCGGAGAATGAAGCTGATCACTCACCTTTGTCTAGTGCCAGTCAGAATTGCACACCCCAACCCTTAATATCGTGCACACAGACCTTACTGTCAACATAATATAAAGAAAATATTAATTTTAATATACATATCAGTCGTAACTACTGCACTGCAAGACAATAATTTTATTAAAAAAATGAAAAATATATTTGAGATGGGAAAATATTTCGTAAATTACAATTCGATCTATTGTAGCCATAAACCCTATTGTGTGGAAAATATTTTTTTTCAATGTTAACTCATCTTACAATTAATAGAAATTGTTTAGAATTTTTATTTTCCCGGTGACAGTGGCAAACAGTTGAAAGGTTGTACAGTGTTACAATTAGAGGAAGTTAAAAACGGGAATAATATTTGTAAAACTCACAGCATTACAAGGGGTACTTATCAGTGATTATGACGATGATTGTACACACTACAGAATAATAGAAATCCCTACGCTATCGTTATATCACATACAGTACGATCACATTTTCCGTAGCAAAAAAAAAAAAAAAAAAAAAAAAAACTGATTATTAGAACAGGAGATGCAGCACTCTACAGTAACCTACAGTTAGACCTCCAGAGATGTCTGTTCCCCTACGCTTTGCCGTCTAAAATTCTGCAACATTTAGCCACTTTCCCATGCATGCCATTCTTCAACACAATGTAACATTGCTTGACATTTTTCTTTCCCGTGGCGCTTCGAACCGATTCCTGGTCCTGACCTCCCCTTACGAGGCTTCCCGATCACACTCATTGGACACACCACACTCGGGAGGACTCCTCTGGGTGAGTGATCGGCTCTACGAAAGCACCTCTATCTTAGAGCACACAAGCTTCACAAGAGAAAAACCTCCCTGCCCCCGGAGGAATTCGATCCCACAATCTCTGTAAGCGAGCTGCCGCAGACCTACGCCATAGACCGATGTGCCACAAAGATCGGCCCGTGTTGACATTATCATCCTTTATTACCATTCTTTCCTTAGTATAATTTGGAAATAATTATGTAAGAATTTAACGCAAAACCTGTATATTGAATGTATAAACCACATCGCTCCTATAGACATCATTAAACTGACAAAGACCACTTCAAAACAACTATATTTATTGCGTAATGATATGCTGTTACCAATAAACTGTCTACCGAAAGGGAGCACCATCAAACTTAGTATAACCCACAAAGGAGGTAAAAATGTAAATGTTTCATGTATATTGTTACTGTGATATCTGACAGTGAGATTAATATTTTTTCCCTTTGTATGTGTTTATACAAAGCCTAATAATGAGCCTTTCCTACAAAAACACAAAGCGTATTGGTAACAATATATTGTTACACAATAAACGGATAGTTTTGTGGTGGTCTGTATCAATCGTTTCTAAACACAAAAGGATGTCTTTTGTCAAAGCAAACACATTAATATATACGCATTTAAAAACATATATATATTTTTTTTTTGTGACTTACTAAAACTTTTGTATGGAACCATAAATGGGTGTGTAATCCATGTGTCACAAGTTAATATGATCTTCAGATGACAACACGTAGGGTCGTGAGTATAAAGATAGATGGCAATTTAGTAGCTTGATTACAAGAAGCAGATTACAATTCAAGATTATTGTTAAATAACCTCAATATGAAGCTACGAGGCCGCATATCGGCATGTCTGACAGTCTACAAGAATATCATTAGCAAAATCATTGTTCGTTTCCCAGCAAACTGTATTATGGAGCTCTATAATATCTGGTTACAGCGTCACTTAAAACTGTAGGTCTTTACTTTAAACTGATCTTGAAGATGCATACAACTGCGTGATTTCTTTGTTGTTTTGAACCCTGTTATCCTCACTGAAGTTTCATCTAAGAGAATATAAAAATCCGTGCCGACCTCAAGCCTCACTCCTTTTGAACGGTTTTAAAAACACAGTCCTACACAATACACGTACAGGGTTTCTATGTAACTGGTCGGCTTTGCTAATCAGCCATCATTAGAGCTTTTCCTTATTAAGACTGTCCCGTGAAACTCATTTCTGCAAATACAGTTGAGATCAAATTTCTTTACATAAGCAAGAAAGTGATTAAAATAAAATATAAAAAAGTTTGCAAAATAAGGAGTGCAGAAAGACCTAAGGCCTCATAAAAACTGTCTTTTGAATCATCACTTTTCTCCTCACTTGCTGACTGCACATTCAAAACAATGATATTAAGCCAGCCACCTCTCAGGACTATATATGGCATCCTAACTCTAACAAATTCTACTCGCATAACTGCGGAAACTATTCTGTGATGTACTAAAATCCTGTTCCCAATTTATGATTTTCGTTTTTTTTAAAAGAAAAAAATATAATCTGCTGCTCTCACCGTGCCCCTTTTGTCCCATCTAACTGCTGTACACACAGTAAATCTAATTTATGTCTTGTCAGTTCCCTGGCTGCTGCTGTAAGCTAATCTGATCTGTAGTGGCTCCTAACATTCCAGGTACCGAATCTCATGTCTGTTTTCTATTGCTGAGTTCGTACCAACGAATCAGTGCTTGTCCGAGGCCTATGTGAACGGTTCGTAACACGATACTTCTTACGGTGAAGAAATGTTAGCACCTCGCCCAACCACCAAGCTGGAGGATTACCCTTTGTCAACTGTCCGGGACTGCTTATTGAATGTATTCGCAGCTACCCTCCGTACTAGTGGCCGTTCTTCCATCCATAACTTGAGGACGCGCCATGTGTTGGTGACAGGAACCCACTTATCATGGACATGTGGCTATGCTATTTTTTTAAATGAATTAATGTCATTAAAACACTATGTTTCTTCTCGTTATTTCAACCTCTCTTATTTCCAACACTAACGGCTCTCCACATTAACTTTACGCTGTATATTTAACTGTGTCATATAGCTGTTGTAGTGCCTTATCATCAATTTATTATGTGTAATGATGTTTATTTTACGTTAACCATTAGTTGCTAATTGTCATGCAGTTGTTCTAAATCTGTATTGTATAAAATAATTATGCACATTAATTGGATCAATCCTTAAACTTCGTGATATGGATGTTGTAACTGGTGTTCGGTTTGTCGCAATAAATTGAAAATTTAAAGTTCCCCGACTGTAATAGTCCTTCAGTTAATGAGGGTACGTAATTAGGCTGTCGGTGTGTTCACATTATAGGAATGGGTTGAGAGCATCAGACAAGGCAAGAAGGGGACGTTGTAGTGTGACGTCAATAAGCGTGATTTAGGACATGATATACGTAAACTGAATAATACACACTAGTTTCGAAAGATGGAATATGTAGTGAAAAATCGTTAAGATAAATAAAGGTGGGAAATTGCTACTGGAAAACTAGGTTTTGTGGAGGGTGTGTGCAAGGTGTTATTTTTGAACACTGTGTTCGTAGTGTGGAACAGCCGTGTGAGGCACCCAACAGAGGGTGCACTATACATTAAACAGCCCATTTCATAAAGGATATAAATAAACAAGATGCACTTTAATATCCTGTGTTGGTGTGTCACCATAACTGTATTCTGGTAATAAGAACATCACCCTGAAGAAGGCCGGAATGCCGTCAGAAACATGTTTGTGGGAATTTTGTGAATAAAGTACGTCCTAAATATCGAAGTGCATTTTGTTGGTTATTTATATAATTTTGGATCTGACTGAAGCACGGAAGATGAAACATATTAAAATGTGTTTGTTACTATTTGTGTTTTTGTAGCTGGTACAGTAGCTCTATTGAAACACCTTTCTTACAAGGAATTGTATGCTTTATAAATAAGGCATTAAGAATGGTGGCTGTAATGTGTTTAGCGTCGGTACAGTTCTTGCAAATATGCAAGTTTGAAAATCATTCGTTGCAAGATGTGATTAAGTTACTGTTGATCAACGTATAGAGCTGTTTTCGAAGTACGTCCAAACAGACTGCAGAAGTAATGTTGCTCCCAGTACACGCAACGAGGCATATGTGTGGAACTGCACGCACTGGTACTGCGGCACTGCGAGTATAGTTGTTCAGTAGCAGGTCGGTAATGTTCCACAGTCGGTCTGAATGCAGTGGAAAAGAGAAACATCTGTTGCCTGTGCCTGGAATCTAAGCAAAATACCCGGTCGTCCATCTTGTATCCTGGTCACTGTACCAACTTTCTAACCCCTTGACACTTGTGGGCCCAATAATGTTTTGAATAGTAGACATTAAATGTGGTTACACTTATAGTGTAATGGAATAACATTACAACACTTACACATGTGTGGGATTCATTAGCCTTTTAAATCTTAACTGTGAACAACTGAACTGGTGGGTTTAAAAGTAAAGAAATCTGGATTTTACCCTCACAGTATGTGTGTGTGTGTGTGTGTGTGTGTGTGTGTGTGTGTGTGTGTGTGTGTGTGTGTGTGTGTGTGTGTGTGTGTGTGTGTGTGTGTGTGTGTGTGTGTTAGTGTGTGTGTGTGTGTGTGTGTGTGTGTGTCAAAATAATTATTGTTTGCCTAAGCAGAACTCACCGATTTTCTTTTGTGAAGTTAACGCACTGCAACAAACAAAAGATGAATGGAAACAAATGAATTGTTGGTGGCGGTGTTAGTGTTGTGCAGGTTTGCTAGTGTTCTGTGTACCTTGGTATTGGAGTAATTTAATTGGAAATTATATGACATTAAAAAAGAAAATGCACAATATTATTATATATAATTTTACAGTTAATACAAGTTCAATATGTTTCGACCCTCTTTGGACAATCTCTAGGGTTACACACCGATGGTTTTGTTTATTTTAATACGCTTTTGAAGATTTGTAAACCTCTGCATTTATGAAAACCACTGCATACGGAATACTTAAAAAAAGTGCGTCTCTGATGCAACCCTAAAGCAATCTGACAGTTTCCACACCTAATTTTAGAATAGTTTATTTACACAAAATTTCTGTTTCGTGCATATAATTGCTGTGCAATTTCTGAAGATGCGTCGAAAAGGGACGAAACATGGAGTTGTAATATTGTAATTGTAAAATTATATCTGCCTTTTGTCGGTTAACATTTATATAATTATCAACCAAACCACGAACCTGAATGACATAAAATTGAAACTGAAAATATTCAGTTTGTCTACAGATCATTAACTTATCAGCCATTAAGTTAAAATGTAGATGAAAAAAGGAGAGACTCTAGGGAACAGGAGGAATGAAGGTTATCTAACATCTCATAAAGATTCAAGATATACAATGTAAAATATAAAAGACAATACACTTCTGGGACTTGCCGCTGTCTATTCTGCTTATACTAAGTAAGTGTTGCCACTGGCGGAATTACGTAAAACCATGTTTTAGAAAAAAGATAATTTGGACGTATATAGTTTCAAATTATCCAGATGTTAAGTAGTAATCAGTAACCGCTCTTAAGTAGTGACTGCAGTAATCGATGCTTTTCTGTTGTATTTAGTTTCATGACAAACTTTAATGGTGGGAAGTGAAAGGAATATTCTTTAAGAAGTGGTAAAAATGAGAGAAACCAGAAGAAACAAGTGGAAGTAGCAAGAATTTAAAAGTATGCCGTATTACGAAAGTTTGCACTTGTGCGAAGCGTCTAATGAAACCGTCCTGTCCCTCAGCCAGTATGGATGTAATAAGTAAGTAACCGCTGGCAGATTTTATGAGGTTTGATATTGACGAATTTAATGACAATTTGACGGGCCATTTTATTTTAGACACGGTAATTGTAGTGAAGAATAGTTGTTGTTGAAGACCCTTACAGTTGGTGTATATAGGCTAGTTTTAACAGTAAGAGGAATAAATTTTTCCTGCCACGCAATGCATTTTTGTGTTTCTGCGCATTCTTGAAAGTAACTTCCACGTTTTACATATATGTCACTCGCTCATTGGACTTTCTGACGGAAACACAGTGTCCTCTGCGAGGTACGAACTGAGGCTGTATATGTATATGTAGATTCTTGTTAGTTGTAGAAATAAAGCAGTGCTATATGTCATGCAGTTATTTGCTGGCTTTTTTTGGGCTTGGGAATAGTGTCGTTGGCACAGGAATTTTGTCGGAATACTTCGGTTTTCCCCTTTCAGTATCATTCAAAATTCTTTAATTAAAATAAGAAATATAAAATCCAAATTACACAAGTTTTATATTAATAAGTACAACACCAAGTTTTTTTATTAATGAATTAATATGAAGTGTGACTACAAGTTTCGGCTAACGGTAGCCATTATGAAGTCAACTGCACACATTTTTCTAGTTCCATTCGCAACGAATGGAATGCAATGTAATTAAACATATATGGCTTGATATTGCCTTTAATGTTAGACCTATAATTGCTGTGAAAATCGTATTTTAGATTTGTTCATTTGCATCGTCAACACTGCAGAAGACGTCAAGTAGTTATGAAGAGCATATTCAGTACCACTGGAATCAGGAGACACGGGCGACGCCTGGGAACCTTCATCTGCTGGAGAACATTGATACGAGACGTACCTTTACATTGTCTTTAGCCTTCATAGGATTAATAGTCCGATATTTGGAAGGAGATTGCCGTGGATTATTTCTTGGCACTATGTCAGTATGTGTGTAGAGAGACTGAGCGTTACCACCAATACTCATTTTGAGCTAGACCAATAAAGACTTCGAAGTCCGCACCCGCTCGATTGGTAGTTCAGATCGCTTCCGCTGCAGTAACCTGTTTAGTATTCCTGACTGTAGTGCTGAGATTGCAACAGGGTTTGTGACGTTTATTGTTTGGT
>Ga0268261_10003538_pt1 | contig 11522 bp, 6 predicted proteins | sample TergutNc150P1_FD_190353 | JGI IMG/M metagenome (GOLD analysis project Ga0268261, IMG submission 190353) | Nasutitermes corniger P1 segment gut microbial community from laboratory colony in Florida, USA - Nc150 P1 (SPAdes) (version 2) | ecosystem: Host-associated > Arthropoda: Insects > Digestive... | reverse complement strand
GTCTCTGCGACGAGCTGATCACTCGTCCAGAGGAGTCCTACCGACTGTGCTGCGTCGTTGTGTGTGATCTAGAAACATCAAGAATGGGTGCTCCATATATATATGACATTAGTCGCCTAAGGGTTAACATTGGATCAATTGGTAACACATCAATAATAGGTAAAAAGACCCTTTTCATCACTTTAAAAACAGAATACTCCACACTGTGCACACATAATTCTTATAATGTAATAAGTGCTGGCTCTTTTTACTCGATATTAATTTCAGTTTATAAAACACTTTTTCATAAGAAAACTTTACTGCAGTCATTGTTAAATGGTCTACCTGATCAACCATATCACCAGTTTATTTCTTCAGTGTTGAAAATTCTTCAGGTAACTGCCATTTTTTTTGTATCCATGAACCCAACTCTTTCCCTGCGAAGAGCTGCACTGGCTTGTAAAGATATCCTCTGTGCTTGTTCACTATGATATATGAAGTTTATAGAAGTAATACCTTTGGTATGATATTTTTGGCCTTACATATCATCACAAATGTTAAACTTTTTGCCACTCTTATCTCAGTGCTTTCCAGTTTTTTTAAAAGACATACCATGTCCTTAACAGTTATTTGGCAGCATGATGGAATTTCTTGACAATGGAGCAACTTGTAACACATCACTAATAGGTAAGAAGACTTTCCATTGTCATAAAAACACAATAAACCACACTGTGTTTTAAAGACAATGGAGAAAGTCCGTATACTGCATTGATCTTTGGTATGTGTTTTTATAAGGCTTTACAGAAGAAATATAATTATATGAAAAAAAATATCAGCTCAGAAGTCTTTCAATTTATAATACCAACTAATTAGAATATTATAATATTGTGTCACTATGTTGTGAAATGTGTCACACTGTGACAGATGTTGCTCCAGCAATTCATCATGTTTTCAGAATTAGATGTGTACTATGCACATTACTGTGTGCCAGACATACCACTATGTATTGTACATATCACTATATATTCATGTTCTTCTTTTAAAAAAACACATGCAAATCATACATTCTGCCTGTGCAGGAATGTGAATGAGGTGAAGGTGTGTGTGTGGGGGTGAAGCATATGTGTTCATAACTTCAGGTCTAGTTGGACATGGATCGGGCACCTTCTGGCTGGACCTCAGTGCCAGTGTGGATATGGTGATAATTGACAGTCTCACTGTCCATACCAGTAATTGAGCCCCAGCTAGCCAACTCTCAGCCAGTCACTTTACTGACTGAGATGGCATAATATAAGGTGCAACCCATGAAAGGCAAACAACAGCTACTCACATTTCCAACCCCGCGAAATGTTTCATCCATCCATACATGCACACCCCATTAATACATACATATACATCATATACACATAAATACATCTGTATGTACATAAATATGTACATACATACATACACACACACACACACACACGTACGTACGTACGTACGTACGTACGTACATACATACATACGTAGGTACATATATGTACATATATATATATATATATATATATATATATATATATATACACACACACACACACACACATACATACACACATACATACATATATATGTACATACATACATTCATACATACATATAAACAAAAAGTTGAAAGTATAATATTCCACATTATGTACCAAAAAAAGTCATTGATGAAAATAGATATTCTAAAGGTACAGTAAGTATTTCTAGTACTTTGAAAGGAGGTTTACATGAACTTCTGGATTTTGGTAATGTCATAATTCTCACAATTTGCTTCTGTCACTGAAAGACTATTATCAATAGAGTTACCCAAAAATATATTTCCATACTTCATTAGCAAATGGAAATGTATAAAGTAGGTAATTTTAATTGTATCTGCATTACTACAAATGATACATAACAGGCAGTACTCAATCTTGGTATTATCTGTTGTATGTGAATTACCCAATCCAGGTGTTTATCAGTTCCCATAACAAGAAATATTATGTTTGTTATTACTTTAATTTCTTTAACTTCATAGACAGCGTGAAATGGATCGTTTGCCCTATTGTTATTTATAGGATGTGGTTTCAAGCCCTTGCAATGAGTTAATGAAAGGAGGGCACAGTAAGTTCATAGTGCTTGTTGGCACTATGTGTTCAGAACATACCTGAATTATGTATTCGTCAGAATTCTTGATGTCTGGCCCAACCCACTCTGAGATGAGGATGTCGTTATTGTAGAGCCTTAGTTGTGCCATAAGCAGCACCCAGTCAAACTGTGAACTGTCCCAGTCCGGCTGCAACATTGGCCAGCCTCCAAGCTGCTCAAGCAATTCTAGTAAAGGCAATTCTGCTCTTTGCTGCAGGATCTCTGGTATAACATACAATTTGGTCTGTCCTCACAGTTCAGAAATTATTGGATAAAAAGAGCTTTAACAGTAGTGCGAAGTATATTCTTTTTCAAAATAGACAAATTTTCCAAATACAGTTTTGTCTCGTTTGTTTTGTTAAAATTTGTCAGTGTGTTCCAGTTTTGGTTTAAACCAGAGAGACATAAAGGACACTTTACAAGGACAGCCTATGTGTGTTTCTGCACACATCTGGAATCTAACACACATAGTATTGTAGCAAAACATTCATTGAATGGAAATTGTAGAAATAAATGAGACACAGCTTGAATTATCTATAGCTGCAGTATTTGGGTTTTATTCCTTCTTTTAGTTGTGTATAGCTCTGAAATGTTGATGAGGAAGGCAACAGTCATATTCTGGGTATAGAATGGATGTTTTTGCCAGTAATCTTGTGTGAGACCTTTCCATGAAGTATGTTTGTCTTGTATGTGTATCTTTGAGCTGATTGGTAGGCAGCCATTACTGACTTGTATGTTGCACAAATTATGTATTTTCTCCACTTGTTTAGAACCACTGCTTTGCGAATACGCTTATTCTTTCAGAACGTGTGTGTGTGTGTGTGTGTGTTAGTGTGTTTTGTGTGTGTGTGTTGTGTGTGTGTTGTGTGTTTGTTGTGTGTTGTTTGTGTGTGTGTGTGTTTTGTGTATGTGTGTGCACGTGTTAGACTGTTTTGAGGGTTAGTATTACAATCACTGTTGATTCTCACCATAATTCATGCAAGACTGGAAGAAATCTTTTGCCTTCATGATGGCATCATTTTGCCAAATATCTGAAGTCAAATTATATTTGGCATTTGATTGCTCTTCCAGCAGCTTTCTCAAAACATCATCCAAGTTTTCCCGTAACATTTCAAATGTATCGTATGCCGTTTTGTCCTTTGGAATGGGATTTTTCTTCCCCCAGTTACCACATGCATATTGGTAGAAATCCTGGCATGGGTCTGCAGTGACATCCATATAGCTTGACATCATTTTTGCTGTAAATCATAGACAAGCAGGCAAGGATTATTTTATCTATAACTATACGAAATGTGTGTCACCATATTTTTCATTTTTAAATGTTAGGGGCATTGTGAATAACACTTTTCTGTAACAATACACTCACAAGCAGACCAAGAACTGAGAAGCTACCTTAGCACCAGCTCATTAAACTAAGACCTTCAAGCAATTCCAGTGTACAGCTGACTGAAGTCTCCAATGGTGTCAGATTGACCTACGGTGTATGGGACATGGTAAGCTCCAAATAACCTCCAAAACTGGCCAATTTATGACAGAATGTTTGGTTAAAGGAACTGTGAAACTGTATGTTGATATGTTGGCGTTTGTTTACATATGAAGAAAAGAGGCAAATGATTGTCTCATTGAGGTACAATTTCTTACCTTGAGCATGTCTTACTGTGTGATAGTCTCCTTCGCCAATCCAAAAGTTGTAAAAACCTGGTTTTTCACCTGCAGCATTAGTCTGGAGGGCAAGCCAATCTTTATCTTCCAAACCATGGCTTTGGTATTGTTCTTCCTGTATTTGTGGGTGGTGATCAGTATCATCGACATTCTCCCCAGATGCATTACGTGGAAAGTCACGGTCGTCTTTCACCACGATAGGGTTATTGTAGACAACACTCACATCTCTATCCTCATGACTGCAAGACACATTTGTAAGCCTTTATACCCTAAATTTCCTTATATATTCTTTGTTATTTTAGTTTTGAACACCAAAAATAAAAGGCTTTATGTATTTATGAGGGTCAGGGCAAAGAACTCTTGGCCTCAAAATGTGTCTGGGTTGATAGGGTTTTTTTTTTTAAAGACCAACATTGTGCGAGTTTTTAGTTGTTTAATTACGGCATAAATTTTGGACGGGGGACGGGAGGGATCGTTTATCCTGTTCCTTACAAAAAAAATTAAATCCATGTTATGGGTATGTGTGTATTGCTGTGTAGAAGTGGCCTTAAAGAGGAAACTCGCAATGTTACCATTTTAACTTTGCAGTCATTCCATTATTTCAATTTCCATTCTCCATGTACAGTTATTAGAAAACATTTTACATTAAGTGGCAAATATAAAGAATTGTTTCAAGAGTTCTGGTCTGTTAGGGTGTGATGTGTTGTGTGGTGTGTGGTTCCTAAAAGAACATATTGCTGTCATTCTCAAAGTTCAATGTACCAGAAAAAATAGAAAAACTTGACCGAACTCTCTCTTCATTTCACTATATGTATTGTATTTACATAAATCATTTATGATCTTATTCTTTTTATTTTTTATTTTATTTTTTTATGTTTCAGGTACTGTAGTAAGCTTCAGAGTAAAAGGATAGAAAGTGGGAGTAATCAAATGGCTGCTGGAATAATTCAGAATATATTATACAACAGATGGGATAATTTGAAATGTAAAATGTTTTAAATTGTAAACATTTGGTGTCTGTGTAAACACAGTATGGTAGCCCACATGGTACAGAGTTAAGTGTTAAATTCAGAAGTACCAGATTTTTACCAGCCGTCCTGACCTGTAGTTTTGTCTTCACAAAAAAGCTTCTCCCTGTGTACCCTAGCACTGGCCACAGCAACAGTGGTTCAGACATTCATCCAGCCTGTTCCACTGATGTCACAGAGAGACAGATAATAATAGATTACCTTAGTATTGGGGAACTTTATGCCATACACACCATGTGGCTTTTGTGATGTACAGTATTATCCTGGTCTAATGCCTTTTAGTTAACACTATGTGTGTCTACATATGCATTTCAGCACTACTATGGTTTCATGTAAGACAAACCACTATAAACTGGCAAAATGCATAGTAGTATCAAAAAGCATATGTAGACACACAGTAGTGCTAAGTGTAAGGCAGTGGACCACAACAATAGTGTGTATCATTGGCAATGGGGAATAGATTGTGGTTGTCTATAACTACCTGTACCAGAAGGTTATCTCTGGCTCACAGGTGTTGGATTACAGAACAGTGTATTTGTGAAAAGTTCCTTTTATTGGCTTCTAAGTAGATACAAAGTTGGGAATCACCTGTATCAAACAACATAACATTTTTTCTGGATTGCCACTGCCAACCAAACACCACAAAAGATACGAACTGAAGGTTGAGAACTGGTGACTGGAATTTGCAGTGATGATTGCATTACTCCTGTATTTTAATTTATACTGATGTAGGTGGCTCTGTCAGTGTACGGTGATGTGTTGAGCATCTTAGAGGTAGATTTCTTTTTCATTTCGTTTGCATCCCTAATGAAGACCTCATATTAAAACAACTGTGTAGGCAGTACAGTCATTTTGCCACAGGCTGTATAACCAAGGGGAAGGAGAAACATTGGTTCTCTTCTCTGTATTATCCAGCATACTGTGGGGCTCACTCAGCCTCCCACTGAGTGGTGAATGGGGGTAAACAAATCAGAGTATAAAGCTGATCTGGGTGGGACGCAGAGCTGATCTAGTCATTTTGAAAAAGAGAAAATCCTTTGACTGTGATGGAAATTGAACCACAGCTCCTCATGTGTTAGGCTATAGCCAAGTTATTATGCTTCATAGTCAAGTTGCCACATATCTATCACAAAGAAGGCATTTCCTACATACTGACCATAAACAAGACGACGGAAATGTAAAAAAAAAAAAATCACGATTTTAGTTTAAAAAATGCCTTCTGTACATTTCTGTGCTAGTAGTACTTTCAATTTCATGTGTAGGAAGTTCAGAACGGGGCGTTTTTAAAACATGGTTCTCACTAAGTTCAGGTTCTTCAGAATTTCCAAGTCAAGGTTTTCCGAGGTACTCCGAAGGTCAACAATTAGTCATACTTTTTTTACTCAGACGACAATATAAGGTATTTCTGTAAACAAATAGTGGATTTTTTTGCATATAAAATAAACAGAAGCTGTTAAGAAAGGACAAATAGCCAAAGACCGGGGCATTTCTACAAATTTAAAAAACTTGCCAGGACAGAAATTTTGGGCCTAAAAAGAAGACATGGCTAGGGAAAAGAGTACATATGGTTGTTCTAATCTTAGTAGTAATCGTAGCTGACAAATTGAAAGCGCACCAAGCAACAGCCTCCGGAGAGTACGTACTCACGTCCAGCAGTAGCGCGAAGGTAATTTTCATGTCAGATGGTAGCGCGATAGGTATCCGTGATATGAAGTAGACACAAATGATCTGTGGTAGTCACTGACCCGTGTTTTTCACAATAGACAGGGCGCGCACTTTTACGTCGATTTGGGTAAGTTAGAGACGTGTGTGTGGCTTTTGGTCATAAATTTCGTATTTACCGTTGTTGTTTTCGAAGAATGAAATATTGCAGTTAAATTACGTTTCAGCAATGATTCTGATGACAAGGCGTGAATTCAGTGAGTGAAGGAGACTTCGCTTTTCAGCTTCGAAGAATAGGGGTTTGAGTGAATGAGACTTCGCTTTTCAGTTTCGAAGAATATGGGTTTAGGAAGTGATACAATGCACTGCGCGAAAAATCGAGAACGGAGTGGTCGGGCTGATATTTCAAACCTGATGACTGACTTCAGTATGGTTGGTGATGCTAATGAGGGAAAGTAGAGGTAGTTAGGTTACATTTGTATATATTAGGTGTACATGTAAATCAAATGCTGGGAATTGTACATGGTGACGGCAGTGGTTCGGAATTAGCAGGTTCGTGATAAGACTGTGGTAACTGAACTTTTGTAGGGCTAAATATTCTGTTCGTATGACAAGTACAGTGAAATTTAACGTTGCTGGCCATTCGTGAAAACTCTTTACTATCCTTTACTTGCTTTCCATTCATAATTCACTGCAGCCATTTTTTGCTGTTTGTTAGACATGTCGAGTAAGACCATACATTCTGAAGGGAGTAAAATATTGGACAGCAGCAGGATAAGGAAAAGGAAGAAAGGCAAAATTACTTGGCTCTTTAAAAGTTATTGGCACTAACTAACAGGTTATAACCATCCTTCTCTTTGCTACCCTACTGACCTTTTGTATTCCTTACCAGATGCTTCTGACCTCCCTCATTTGGAAACATGTATTCCTACATTTCAGAAAATAATTTTGGACATTCTAACCAAATAATTGTTCCCACCGGTTATAAGGTTATGAGTACTTCTTCCCATTTCTTTCCCAGCATGCCACTTATTTAAGAATCCTTAATGTCGCTTCATGCCAGTTTCTCAATGAAGAGACTTGCCTGATATGCCAACAGTGGATAAAGTTACAGATATTTACATTGCACTTTCCTCATTACTTTTAGCAAGTGCACTTTTCTTGAAGTGTGTTTGGCTTTACTAGTAATTCAGGTTTATTTTGAAGTAGCTTTGCTGCTTCTGGTTGCCTTTAGAACCATGATTGATGTATGTGTAGCTGGTTGCATTGAGGCCTCAGCATTAGGGAGCTCCATTTTGCCTTCAGCTCACATGTGGCTGTAAATATTACTACTTTTCTAATTTTTGTCTATCTTTCATATCTCATAATATGTTCATACATCTGTTGTGTGTGCAATTATGTATGTACCTAATAATATTAAACGGACAGCTCTGCATTATTAGACTATTGCAACTTTTGTGTAATGACTTTGGACATTTGGGTTTTCTGTTGTTTTTAGAATTGGTATTAGATTGGATGAGAGAGTGTAAGGATATTAGAATGTGTGGTATGATCATATAGGGGGTGCACACTCTGAAGCTGAACACGTCACGTAAATGTTATTACACAAGCTAGTTTCATGGAGTGTAAACAAAGAGCATACAGATGAGCAGTGCAGAGAAAGTATAAAGTGTGTTTGGATTTAAAGAAACATTGTGTGATAAGTGCAAGAAAAAGTGTTGCATTGAGAAGTTTGCAGCTAGACATCCTGTGAGTGAAAGATGCAATGATTTTGTGCAGACTAGAAGTTACATGCTACATGGTTATGTGAGAAACTGGCATATGTGGATATAATGCAACATGTGAGATAGTACATAACTGGAACACAGAACGTTAGCAGGGTATTTGAGGTCTGTTTGGGAAGTGGGTACTTCGCAGACATAATGTAACTGGTAAGAAAGCATTTATTCTGAAGAAGTTATTAATAGCAAGTGTTGTAGTTTCATATTTCTGAGAAGGATGAGTACCAATGTGAAATATTCTTAACAGACTTCTGGCATGAGTTGAAAATGATGTAATTCACTTTCCAAGCATGTGATTTTTCGGTGTTATGTGCATTTTCCTTGTCTAAAGGTAAGTAACACAGAATTTTAAAATCATAACAAATCTGCCAGAATGATCAGTGCCCAGACTGAGAATTAGGTGAGCACCTTGCAAGCTACTGGGGTCCTTTCTGTGTAGGTATAGTGTGAAGCTGTTGTTCAGAATGTGCAGAGCTGTAGCTCAACACCTCTATGTCATAATGGCATGGTCAGGGACACCTTTATCATACCCTCCCAGCAAACCTACTCAGTAGGCAGAATTGATATTACCCTTTTTATCTCTTTATTTACCTGTATTGTGTACCATCCATTTCATAATCTGCATTGGTTTCTTCACCAGGATAGTGAGTCGCAAATCTATTATCGTTTTCTGCCTCATACAAGATTTGGTACTCCTTGTTGTTTTCCTGTACACACACACTTTTATTACAAGACTGTTTGCTGTGGTGTTTCAAGTAGCCGTGTTTCAAGTAGCCATGTTTCAACAGTTGTAAGAGTTCTGCATGCATTTCTTGGTTTCCCATGCAATCTACATGTGCAGCTCATCACATACACTTTGATTTTATTTCTGTACTAGATGAAGTTATTATTGAATATCCTCACTTCAACTTTTTAAGTTCAAAATATTTTTATACCACCTAATTTTCAAGTATTAGTGCAGATGTATTTGAATTTGAGTGCTGTAGCATACAGCCATACCAACTGAACTGTGTGGATGACATTTAACAGAAGTTGTATAATGGGATGTTAATATTCTTTGTGTATGAATGTTGTAATCCTCTTAAATGAAACCCTGTTTAACTGTATCAAAGTTTAAAATGTGTAAGAAATACAAGATAATTGTTGATTAATTAAGAAGACTCAGAAACAGAAATGTTGATGTTGCGCTTAGGTTTATCATGCAGTTATTTTTTTGTTTAAGGCATGAACTTTTTCCTCATAGACTGTAGCTCACCTGTGACAACACTGTCCCTTCGGACAGCGTATTTGTTCTTCTTATCTCTTCAGATTCTTTTTCATCATATTCAGCATGTGGGAGGGACTTTCTGCCCTTCCCAACTGGAATGTGAGTTGGGTCAGAATGTCTGCTTTTGTGAATTTTAGTCGTGAATGGATTGTGTTGATGAGTAGCGGCAGCTGTGTTGATAACATGTCCGCCACCATTCACGCCATCTGTGTTGGCACTCATGTCCAGTACACCCCAGATTATCAGGTCACTTGATACATTACCCTGCATTAAAATAACATTTAAAGTTAGACTGGTTATTCCAATATATATCCAACAAGATGCAACGTTACACAGTTTATTGTATCTGGAAACTGCTCTACGTGTTTCGGGTGGTACCTACAGTGGCAGGTAGCAGTAACGGTGTGACAAATATCAAATGCTGTAGATACAGTTGTATGTGCTCCTGATGATGGGTGGAGGTACCACCCGAAACATGTAGAGCAGTTTCCAGCTGTAATAAAGTGTGTAACGTTGCATCTCGTTGGATATATATTGGAATATTCTTATGATGCACGGACCCATAAACATTAAATTTAGAGTGGCTAATTTCCATGTTTTGTGTAAAGATTAAAGATGTGATAACATGGTACTTGTAGAATGCACAATACAGTGTGTACTTAATGTTGAATCATTTTAAAATTTGGTCAATACATTATTTCTGTAGAATGCTTAAAACAGCAGCTTCATTTTTAGTCACGTTTGCATAGTTACAAAAAGTGCCTGCTACCTTCATCATGCCTGTCTGCCCATTCACATGTATCAGCGTGGGTCCCACTGGATGGGTTTCTGTGAAATTCTATATTGGATACTTCTGTGAAAATCTGTCGAAGTTCCAGATTAGGTTAAAGTCAGGCAAAAGTATCGGGCCTTTTACACAAAGACCTAAGTACATTCTGTTGCTGGCAATGTTAAATTGCCCACTCTCTTCAAATTACGTGGTATCAGGCTGTTAATTTATTCATCTGTCTGCACATATCAGTATCAGCATGACTCCTACTGGATGGGTTTATGTGAATTTTTGATGTTTGGGGACTTCTATGAAAATCTGTTGGGCAGTTCCAAATTTAGTTAAAATCAGGCAATTTACATGAAGACCAGAGTGCATGTTATTTTTGCCAGTGACATACAATCATCATAAAATTCTCTCTTTGAGTGAAATGCTGTCAGACTCTTAGCATAGGTGAGAGGCTGTAATCATTCCATGAATTTTCCACTGTGTTACGTTATATGTACATTGCCTGTCTTGTTTATCATTACAGAAAATGTATGATGAACTAGGAATAATTTCTGTCATTGAGCTAAAGGTTGTGTAGTTTTTCTTCCAATGTTTGAACTGTGCAAAGAATTCGTGATTGATTTTGGTCCTGTCTTGACCACTGTCATTGATTATAAGGAAGATATGTTACTGTACATTTCTTATCATCCCATTCCCATGTATTAGTCCCTTGTGAAAGTTCTATGAATGAACTGTTGTTAGTAACCCCACTGTGTTGAACTTACCTGGTAAGTCTCCAGTGTGGGTACTGTGCTTCTCTTATGCCTAATCATATAGTAGGATGCTGCTGGTGGCACAAACTTTGTTTGCACATCTTGCATCAGATCTCTGTCCTCTGGTTCTTTTCCTTCAGGATCATACAGAACCTGGCTGACTGTGAAATGAAATAGCTGAATTAAATAATGGTTGGAATAAAAAGTGGACAGCTTCTGTACTCTGTAAAAATTTTGGAAGTGGTATAATTAGTACGTGTCACTTAACACATTGAGGACGGGGTCATTTAAATTGTTTAAACGCCCGTTCCCGGGGTTTTTAACAATTTTAACCCCTTAAATGCTGAATTAAATCCCATCTGCTATTTGCTGGCATTATTAGCTCACCATTTTCTCCACGTTAGCAGGATAAGGGTTATATCATTAACCCTTAGGCTACTAATGTCATATATATATATA
>Ga0268261_10003537_pt1 | contig 11523 bp, 8 predicted proteins | sample TergutNc150P1_FD_190353 | JGI IMG/M metagenome (GOLD analysis project Ga0268261, IMG submission 190353) | Nasutitermes corniger P1 segment gut microbial community from laboratory colony in Florida, USA - Nc150 P1 (SPAdes) (version 2) | ecosystem: Host-associated > Arthropoda: Insects > Digestive... | reverse complement strand
CACACACACACACACACACACACACACACACACACACACACACACACACACCACACACACACACGAGGCGTGTTCAAAAAGAGACCAAACTTTTTAAATAGCTTGCCGACCAGCACAGAGGGTGCGCTGCGGCTGCTGAGCACACCTAGTGTCAGGTTTTGACAACAAACTGCCATTTGTCCTGTTCTACTATGAGCATTAGTCGTTGAGCTACATCCGCTGAACTGAGCACGTTCACAAGCTGTTCGTCGAATTAGTGACAAAGTGACAATGAAAGAGCTTGAAGAAAAATGTTTGTGAAATTTTGCTGCAAACTTGGTAAAACTTTTACAGAGACATTTCAGTTTCTTAACCAAGCATACGGGGAGGACTGGGGAAAGGGTTTCCTCGACCAGAAAGAGCATGGATGAGTCAGTCAGAGATCAAGGTGTTGTTGGTTGTGTTTTTTGATCGGAAAGACATTTTCCATCATGAATTTGTACCATGTGGTCAGATGGTAAACAAACAGTTGTACCAGGAAGTTTTAGCTTGTTTGAGGGATGCTGTGCCCATGAAGAGGCCAGAATTGTGTGGAAAACCAGACTTTGATGTTGCACCATGACAGTGCACCGGCTCATGCATCGCTCCTCATCCGCAGTTATCTGGCAAAACATTAGACATGCATTGTGCCCCGTCTACCCTATTCTCTGGACTTAGCCCCAGCAGACTTTTTCTTGTTTCCCAAACTTAAAACCACTTTGAAAGGACATTGTTTCCAAACCATAGAGGAGATTCAGTTAAATGCAACTAACAGCTTGTGCACATGCTCAGTTTAGCAGATGTAGCTCAACTTCTAATGCTCACAGCAAAATGAGACAAATGTCAATTTGTTGTCATATCCATTATATTTTCTTTGAAAGAGATCTGTATTGCAGAACTCAACATCGATGTCCAATTTTTCATGTATTGTAAGGTAAATGTAGAGGTAAAGTGTACCCTATAACATACCATGTAGGAACAGAGGGAGAGTAGAGGTGTAGCTGTACTCTTATTTTAACCTTAGCATTAGATGTGGGTGGGTGGTTAAGGCCACACCTCAGCCTCTTTACCTCTGGGAATGACATGATACTCATTTTATTGGAGGCTGGGTGGGCCCAAGGGCCAGTGTGGATGTGTGCAGAAAATCTTGCCCCCACTAGTATTCGATCCCCTGACTGTCCAGCCCAAACCGAGTTGCTGTACTGACTACACTGTCTCGGCCCACTTTTCATGTATTGCAATTGTGTATTTCTAAATTTTACTTCAGATTTTCTTTGTTCGTTTAATATAGCACACTGTCTCCATAATGTTTATACAAGGTACTAACAATATGCTCAGATCCCTGAATAACTGCCTGCAAGAGGTTTGTCACTACTCCATTGGGCATTCACATAACCCTCTTTTGCAGTTTCAAGATGACTTTACTTCCAGTATCCCCCTCCAAAAATAATTAAACTGTGCCTCTGATTAGCACCAAAATAGACACTTATTATGGCATGTGGGCTTCTTTAAGGATTTTTTAATGTAACATACGTTGCTCAGTTTTGAGTTTAAGGGTTTTGTTTCATATTTTCAGTACTATGTGTGCCTGAAAATTTGGATTCTGATTTGTATCAGACATCCATATTGTGATGATTATCATCCCATTGTGCTTTTACTAATCATTCGATATAATTCGAGGTCAGTTTACACACCATATTTAGGCTACATGTTTTGATCCTGTATGTGGATCATTATAAGGCCTGTATAACAACAATAAATAAAAGGTAAAAAAAGTGCATATTATGTTATATACTGTATTATGAGATCTCATAATTTGCAGTTATTTGATTCTAAAATTTCTTTTTAAAAACACAGGTACAGTAGGTGTTGTTTTGCATTTTTATTTTATTGTCATTTGAAACTATTTTTGGCTTGATCAGAGTCTGTCTGCATTCTGGATGCGTGTTCATTTATGTTCAATGATTGATACGTGTGTAGAATCTTATATTTGTGAGCCAGTATTTCTTGATGATGGCTGAAATAGACAGCCATAACATGTACTATAATTGAATAAAAATCATTATACAAGATGTATATAGTTGTGTTGTTCAGAAAGTAAACTAAACACTTGTTTGATTAAACACAATGGGACATCACCTAAGAAGATATCTCATACTATAGTGTATAACATTTTACCTTTTACTTAATTCTTTTATACAGGCCTAATGATGACCCATATGTAGGATCAAAATATATACCATTACAATAGGACATAATAATGAAAGTTGTGTATAAACTGACCTTGAATTGTATTGAATAATATCCATATTATCAAATTTGACTTGTGGTTCTAATGGATATGGCAGTCTATGAAGAGACTTGCCCTTTTTGTTTGTTTTTGTATTTATCATTGTTGTTATGAGACTGTTACTGCAGCTTCTCCCTAATCTTTGCAGTCATATATTTGAGGGGCATTTTAATTTTTTAGTAACCAGCGTGATTGCATCGTCTGTACGGAAAACTGTCCATGCATCTTGTTTAATGGAAGATCATTTACATGTAATAAAATTAATACTAGCCCAAGAATTGAACATTTTGGCACTCCATGTTTTATTTCTCTACAAGGAGAAATATGTTTGTACCATACCTAAATTCACTTATCATTGTAGTTCATTTCATCAGTGTTTTTGGTACCATAGATATGACTTGAACAGTGAGCTTTTTAAACCTCCTATGCCATAAAAATTTAGTTTAGACAGGAAAATTCCATGATTTGTAACACTGTATGCTTTCCTTAAAAAAAAAAAGTAAGCATTGAAACTACAGCCTGTGGATTTGTTATTTTGTCTGTTCCATATTTAATTTCAATTTATGTTCTTTTTGGTGGTTTTTACCAAGTTCTTAATTTATTAGTGATCACATTGCTTTTGTTCGGTTGTTCCCTTCAGTTCATAACTAACGAAGCACATGGAGCAGAGTCCTTTTTTGAGGAGCAAACAGTTCCTCAACTAGTCAAGAAATTCCCTGTGTGTTGTGGGACTCAAAGGTTCAGTACCATGTTCACAAGAGCCAGCTGTTTGTCCCATTCTTGAGCCATACCAGTCCAGTCCCTGCCTCCTGTCTTATTTCTTGAACATTCACTTCAATATTATTCTCCTGTCTATGCCTTCGACTTCCAGGTGGTCTCTTTTTCTTTGATTTTCCCATCAAAACCCTGTATGCACCTCTCCTCTCACCAAATATGCCACATCCTTTGCCCATTTCATTCTTCTTGATATGATCATCACATATGTAATAATTGGTTAGGGATGCAGTTCATTAGCTCATTATGCAGTCTTCTCCAGTCCCCGGTTACCTCTTTCCTGTCATGTCCAAATATCTTCCTCAGCACACTGTTTTCTAACACCCTCAGCTTGTGTTCAGCACTCACTGTGAGGAATCAAGTTTCACACCCATACCATACAACTGGGGTGGGGTGAGAACCATTCTGTATTTCTATTATCTTTAAATCTTTATGTTAAAAGTCATGCATATTATTGTCTCGTAGCTTCCATTATTACTCTTTTGTATATTATTTACTAGCTAATATAAGTTTTTGTTTCACCATAAGCTAGGTGTTATTCCTTAGGCTACTTAAAATGCACATCCTCTTAGTGGAGATTATTATTTCTTGGGTAATCCATCTATTTCTTTTGGCTTCCCTTGAAGTGATTTCAGTGGGAATGCTGTATGAAAGTAATACATGATATACTTACAACCGTTGTATTTGGCGCATACTTCAAACTCCAACACTATTCCATGCCATATTAAAAATTCTGTATATTTTGCACATTAAACTTCCTGCTCCTAATATTTTGTGGTTTACTTCTGAGGTTTTTGAAATTATCAGCAATACTTGAGCGTGGTGGTCTCAAAAACATTCGTCCATTACTGTTGCTGGGTCTGTATGGTTTGTCTTATTACAGTCATTGTAAGTAATGATTCAGCACATTTTATAATTCTAGTTTGAGATTCTACTGTGTTGTAATTGATTATAATTAAGAGTTCAGTTTTTAACGTACTCAACTTTACACTCTCTTGGAAGGACTTTATATTCCAGTTACCACATAGTATCATCCTTGCCTTTGTACTGTTTGTTTTTGAATTACGAACTTCAGTCTGCTTAAAAATATCAGAATTTACATAAGGTGATTTGTATATGTACACATTAATTACTTTGTAATTATTAATTCTGTTATTGTCATTCAAAAACTTCTTCCATGTTTAGGCCTGCTTCTTGAAAATATTCTTTAGGCAGGGTGATCCACATGTTTGTTGACCATCTTTCTGGCAAATTGGGTGTGCTTTTAGGTACAGATGTACTACATGCAGCAAATGCTGAATGATAATTAGCTTCAGCCTGTCCGCCTTTCAAATAAAGACATGTATGCAGTTATGCGAATGTGGTTTCCATGGCAGCAACACTTACACTGAGGAATTGTTTAGTAGGCAGTGTTGGACCTTGTTTTTAGTTAACTGGTGTCACAAAGCTTTGTAGGATACACTGTATCTATCATAACCCAAAAGCAGAAGTCACAGAGGGTAAGGCAGGGTGATCTAGATGCCCACTGCAGGGGCATGTGTGGCTAGTCCTTTGACTTCTGAAATGTGTGTCCAGGCAGTTTCACACAACACAGGCCTAATGGTATAGGGTTATGACCACCCTAAATGATGGGTTCCCTTGTATGTGCTTAGTTTATCTTTTATGATTATAGTTCCTTTCCTGTTTCATGGATGTGTTTATGTATCAAGATTTTTTATAGTTGCAGCTGTAAGCAATATTACTGATAGTAATACAAAATTTTCCTTCTTATGTTACATCAAGCTGCTGGATGTAGATCCTCAAGATCAAGGAGAGGAGGATGGTGCTGTCGTAGATCTTGATTCGCAGAGGAAAGGAAAATGCGCTGTCATTAAGACCTCAACACGTCAGGTAATAAATTGGTAGATGTACAGAAATGTTGTGAAACTGATGAAACTGTCCTTCTGCACACACTGGCACTTAAGTATTTCTCCTTGGTCTGCTTCGCTGCGATTGTGCTCACTTATGCTCCTTCGACATAATTGTACAGAACCTGAACATAGTTTTAGTGTTTCTTGCATTGTAAAGAAGGTACATCATTAAGCTTCACAAAGGAGATTTGATTAAGTACATGCACAGACTGAAGTTCCTTGAAAGTTGATTTTGGTGCTCTGCATGTATAAGGTCATGATCTTTTTCTTTAAAAGTCCTGTCACTATCGCTTATTATAGTGTCAGTGATAGATGACTATGAAGCAGGGTGGCATGACAGTTGGTGGGAAAACCAGAGTATTTCTAGAATAACCTGTTCCATTGCTATTTCAGCCACTACGTATTCCACGTGCACTGTACACTTGTGTTACATGGTGACATAATCATTTCCAGTATGCCTGTCAGATCAGTATGAAGGGGAAGTAACTGAAATATTGTCACACAAGGTAGAGAGGAAGTCTTCATTGTATTGTGAACCATTTTAGGTAGGTTAGGTTTCTTTGTGGTACTATATTTTTTTCTACAGAGTGTCTTACTTAATATCTGTCAAACTTAAGGTGTGTTCATTTGCTTGTTTTAAGTACAAAATTTTTATATTGTCAGTTGTAATCTCAGCTGTTATGTAGATATACATTTGTGGGTTAATTAAAGTTACATAATGTACATTCTGTTCAACAAAAATCAAGTGGCCTGAAATTTCATACATCCCACCGCAGAAGTGACATGGCGTACAGTTGCCAACATAATTTGCATCGTTTTACTTTCCCCATATTTGTGCAATCATGGCATTTCTCTGTCTTCAATTTATTACGATCAATCGCGCTGCTTATATATTAATGAGAGACACCAATACATTTGCTAAATTTGAAGTTAAAACATGAATTCAGCTTCATTAGTTTTCCCAGGCATGCAGGTAGCTAGCTCTGCTGCCAGGGATGGATAAGGGACAGGGCCGTTCTTTCAGGTAGCAGGCATAGCCGAACCGGTTAAAGGTGGGTACACACTTGTAACGTTACCGCATACTGTAACGCCGTATTGCGACAGTGTGGACGGGACTCGTGACCGCGTAACGTATCAAAAGTTGGTTACACGGTAACGTTACAGGCTTGTTCGGTGTGCTTTCAGTATTTGGCTGTTGCATCAAAGGGGGGATGATACGGTTATGGCCTGAGCATGTGTAGATGTGCAATGTGTCATGTCACCACTGTTCGCTCCTCTGCCCTTTTTTTCATTCCTGATGCTTCTGTCTTGAATAGTGGTGTGAATCTGTAGTGTTATGTGGTTTCTTGAGCATTTTTGTAACTGTGAGATGGAGTGGACTGAGGGAAGTGTCATAGAATTTATCAAAACGCAGCATCAGTGACAACCTTTCTTGAACAAAAATGGCTTTCCTGAACGCTGTGTCCTTTTGTGAGATTTTTCCTCCAATAAAATTAATTAAAAATTCAAATTCACTGGGAGACATTATGGTGAAATTCTTATATAACCCACTGACCTACTGAAAATTCAAGTCTGCCAGCAAGCTTGAATCGCTGTACACTTCCCTGCTTGTGTGCAGTTGCCTTTGCCACCACTGCTGCTGTTTTCTCTTTTTCTTTAAAACGTAACGTATATAAATGTACAAAGCTGCTGCTAACTGCAAAGACATCACTCAGGCTCCAGTAACAAACTGGGAACCCCAATGTGTAACACTTGCAGGTTACTGTTACACCATGAGGCAAAGGATGAAAGTTCAGCTTGTAACTCTGTACCGTGTCAGTCTATTGCAATGTACGGCGTTACAGTACACAATGTTACAAGTGTGTACCCACCTTAACGCATGAGAGCAGTACTCTTCAGCAACAAACTACGTTGGTTTGAATCGAAGTATTGGCATATTTTTTTCTCTATTAAACTGTGCAGTAACACATCTATTATTTAATTATACATTACAGAAATCATCTTTGCTCCATTAGCAGGGCTATAAACGCGAGTGACGCAGTTATTTATCTTATTTTTCCATAACTTTTTCTTTGTTTTCTGACATTCTGATTTAGAGGGTTCTTGCTCGAATGAGAATTAAACTAGGCATGTGAATCTCATTGGTGCTTGACGGCCATAGCAGGTCAGAAGATCTGACATTGAGCTGCATGATTTGCAACATTTACATAAAGGAATTGTTCAGCGTATGATGGGTGTGCTTGGGAGCTATCTGGACCGAGGGTGTTTTTACTCTTGCCTTGTTTCAGGGGAGGATTGGGGGGAGTGAAGTACTGTTGGAACAGTTGCAGTTCTAATTTTAGCTTTTGAAACAAGGTTATAGAATCTCATTGGTGCTTGATGGCCATAGCAGGTCAGAAGATCTGACATTGAGCTGCATGATTTGCAACATTTACGTAAAGGAATTGTTCAGCGTATGATGGGTGTGCTTGGGAGCTCTCTGGACGAGGGTGTTTTTACTCTTGCCTTGTTTCAGGGGAGGATTGGGGGGAGTGAAGTACTGTTGGAACAGTTGTAGCTCTAATTTTAGCTTTTGAAACAAGGTCATAATTGTTCTTTCATGTGGCCTTCTAGTAGACAATAATACATTTAAAAAAAATGTTCATTTTTGAAAGTCTTACTCTCTACACTGATGGTGGTTATGAAGACGGAAATGCTAATGTTTAATAATAATAAAATCAAAGGCAATGAAGAGCTTTTGTTGGTTATTTTAAACTGTACTTTGGTGCTTAATCAAAATTATGGATGGACTCTGCCTAAAGCTATATTGTAGTGCCTGTCGCAAGTATGTTTACAACAAGCAGTTTTTACATTTACACACAAATACAAATACTCATCCAATAATCTGATAATAGATTTTATGAAATTATCAAATTAAATGTTTTTGTTTTTAAACTATAGTCTTTGAGTTGTATTCAGTTGGTTTCACAAATTTTCATGGGTTGCCAGATGTGAAATGGGCCCCATGTGGCCCTATTCAGTTCTGGCGACCCGCTTTGATACGCTTACTCTAGTTGGATTATGTGCAAAATATGCAAGGTTTAAGGACATATTGTATCTCACGTACACATAAAAAATGAGAATAATTTAGACCTGAAAGGGGCTGTTTTCAGGTACTGGCCTCTTTAGTTGGAAGTCCAGAACACCTGTGATTCAACCACAGATTTCATTCGTTGTGTCATGGGCTGAATCAGTGATCAAACCTGAAACTGAGATGAAGCAACTTCTTTCCACGTTTCTGATACAAGGGTCCTTTTGCGTGTGTGTGCGTGCGCATGTGCGTGCGTGTGTGTGTGTGTGTTTTAAATATTTATTTAGAGCATGTTCCATTACATGGTAATACTACATGTTCTAGTGTTCATGTGATCGCTGCTTGTTCTTTGGGTCAGTAATTGTCACCACAAGTCAAGATCTTTGCCGAACTAGTTCAGTTTTTGAAAGCCAGTTGACTTAATGAAAATTGAGAATGCTTGTAGATACTTGGTTGTCAGTTCATCCTTTGCAGGGGGCCAGGACCCTCTGCTGTCCACTATTTTCTTTATCATGGAACCTCTTTGTGCCTCAAAAATATTACATTTGAAGATTATGTGGTTGGATGTCTGTTGTCCTTCATTACAGGGACACATGGGTCGTCTGCTAGCTTAAATCTCTGTAGGTAAGATCTGGTTTTTCCATGCCCAATGACGAGTGCTGTGAATTTGGGTGTTATTGGGATCTTCGTTTTTAGCCTCCGCTGCAGGTTTGGGAAGAAGGATCGGCACACTGCTCCTTTCGCCGCATTGTTCCATTGTAGCTGCCACTGTTCGAGACCTTTCCTGTTGATTTCACTGGCTACAGATGTAATCAGGATCCCCTCGAATACTATGTCTATATTTTTATCTTCTCGGGCTGCTGCTTTGGTGAGTTTGTCGGCTGCCTCGTTGCCTTCGATCCCGATGTGTGCCTTCACCCACCTGAAGTGTACTGTCCAATTTAGCTTGGCTGGATGTCGAATCTTGTTCCTTATTTTTTCTATTAGGAAGTCGTGTATAGCATGGTTTTTGAGGGAATCTATTGTCACTTTGCTGTCAGTGTAGATTGCTGCTCTCCCATCTGTTGGTGTTTCCATCTCCTGTAGTTGTTCTAGTGCTGTGTGCTCTGCCTGGTTGTTAGAACAGTAGCTGCGTAGCTTATGTTTACATTGCATTATCAGCTGCTTGTTGTGATAAATGGCAACTCCTGCCCCGACTGTACGTGCGTCCTTGCTCCCGTCTGTATATCTCGATGGGGTATGTCATCACTTCATTTGTTTCAGTGATGGTAATATGCCGAGCTGGGTGTGGCCATTCGTGTACTGGCAACGGCGTGTTGCATACTATGTCTCTGTTCTCCAGTCCATGCTTTCGCTTGTAAATTTGTACCTTCCCGTCAATGACAAAACCAATGGACGGGACTCCGGCTATTACACATAATGCCTCAAAGGAAATTGTTCTATAGGCTTTAGCTGTTTTGATATTAATCAGTCTCTGGGCACTTTGCAGCTTTTGGAGGTGTTTGTGTTTAGTGATTACCCCTTCCCAAACTGGGGCCCTGTAAGTCAGTAGTAGTGCTATCGCTCCCTCGTATACTGTTTTGAGGGATTTGTGCCCAAAACCCCAATGTAGTTTGGCGGTTCTATTTAGCATGTATGTTAATGTCCTGGATTTTTCTACTACTTGTTCAGTGTGCTTGTAAAATAAGAGCCTGCTGTCGAAGTGTATTCCCAAATACTTCATTACATCAACCTGTTCCAGTCTTCTGTTGTTGAGGAATATGTTGATCTTATCTCATTTCCTCTTCCTTGTTATCATGGCCTTGGATTTGGGTTCGCTGAATTTCATTTTGTTGTCCCATGCCCATATTCCCAAATACTTCATTACATCAACCTGTTCCAGTCTTCTGTTGTTGAGGAATATGTTGATCTTATCTCGTTTCCTCTTCCTTGTTATCATGGCCTTGGATTTGGGTTCACTGAATTTCATTTTGTTGTCCCATGCCTATTTTTTTTTTCAGTTTTTGCTAGATCGGAGTTTACGTAAGCTTCCGCCTCTGGTTGCATTTCCCATAGGTGAGGATGGCAAGATCGTCCGCGAATGCTATTAGCTTGGGCTGACTGGAGTATTTCATGTTTAGTAGGTCGTTGTATAGCACGTTCCAGAATCCGGGGCCACAACAGGATCCTTGAGAAAATTCCATCATTACTTTTTTCTACTCTGTAGGTATTAGTGTGGAGAATCACCACTCTTTTGCTGAAGTAGCTCCTGGCCAGATTGTGTAGATTTCTAGGACAGTTGAGGGCTTGTAGATTGCACAGTATACTGGGCCACCAGGCCGCATAAAATGCTCCCTGCACGTCCAGGCTGACCATTATGACATAATTCCTTTGCTGTATATGGGAGAGTGAGTATTGTTTCACTGCCATTGCTGTGTCGACCATACTGTTTTGCAGTATAAAGCCATACTGGTTTCTGTTTAGTAACTTGGTGTGTAGGTGGTGGTTAATTCTGTTTATTAAGAGTTTTCCAGTAGTTTACCTCCTGTATTTATTAAACTAATGGGGCGGTATTTGCACACTTCACTGAGGCCCTCCGTGCCCGGTTTCACTATCGGGTGTATAATTGATCTCGTCCAATGTGGAAAGTGTCCTCTGTGTAGACATTCGTTGTATACTGCTGTGAAAAAGGTGGGGAAGCTCCTGGAGACCTGAAGAAGTACCTCGCTGGTTAGGGTATCTTCACCTGGAGCCTTCCGTGAGTCGAATTTTTCCAGTGCAGCCTGTACTTCTTGTTGCGTAAATGGAATGTCGTCTGTTGTGTGTGTAACGAATGTAAAATGTAAATTATCATGTGTTAGATTTTACATATTAATTTTTGTATTTTTTGGATTTGTATGTTGAAATGGTTACAGTTAGATTCCATTCACTTCCTCATTGCGAAATGAACGATCGCTCACAGTTGCAACTCAGTGCTTATTTGTCAGTTCCCCATTCTTTCGAAGCGCTTAACCCCAACTCTGACGCGATCAGTTTGTCTCAACTGTAAATTATGTGTATGTATCTTTTTACTCTAATATAAACCCCCGCTTTTTGCTGATGCGGAATTCACTCGAAGGAATCGCTGTTCGCCGGTCACTATGTGTCTGCAAGACTCTGAGAACTATAATTATTATACAAAGTTTATTATTGATTACGATGTGGCATCGTTTCTTCATACTACAAGGTAAGCCAAATTGACTGAATTAATTTTCTGTATTCCAAATTAATTTGAGTGAAACATTTTTGTAATATCATTCGGACTATCTGAACTAAATTCTAAACTCATATTTATTCGGGTTTATACAAGAGCAAGATAATCATTTTATCTTTCTTGCTGTATTATTTATCATCCCCTTCATATCTGTATTATAGCATCAACATCATTGATTTACAATATATAGACTGTCTACAGTCAAGTGTGATTTTGATCAGTTACTTGT
>Ga0268261_10003536_pt1 | contig 11523 bp, 4 predicted proteins | sample TergutNc150P1_FD_190353 | JGI IMG/M metagenome (GOLD analysis project Ga0268261, IMG submission 190353) | Nasutitermes corniger P1 segment gut microbial community from laboratory colony in Florida, USA - Nc150 P1 (SPAdes) (version 2) | ecosystem: Host-associated > Arthropoda: Insects > Digestive... | reverse complement strand
CTATAGATACAGTGCAGTAAGGTACTTGTCAAATTGAACCTCAATCGGTCGCGTCTCTTTCAGCGCATCAGAAAACTATGCGAACGAGACTTCACAAGATACACAGTAATACACACGATTACTATTCCTGTAATTCTGCAGGGGGAAAAAAAATCAAGTCGCTAACACAAATTCAATTCCGTGCACAGATCATATACTACACACTTTATAAAACATAGAGAAATTCATATCACATCAGTAAATATTATATACTGAAAACATTCCCTTACCTTGTAGACGTAAACCTGCTGAATATTCAACAAAGCAAGAAAGGTGCATTAGATGATGTCACTATGATGTTTACACAAATTATTCAAAACACGCAGCCTTTAAAAATATGCTATGCGCCCAAATCCATACAATTTAACATAGCCTATGATTGGGTGACTGCACTTTGGCCATCAGTAGTGAAATATGCACAGTGCAAACTACGTCACACCAAAAGATGTCACAAAGGACACCAAGTTTCCTGCACGTCTGGCCCACTTACCATGGGAAAGTAGCAAGCTAGATGATCAGATGTAGTGACAGTGCAAGCACTGTGCCCACTTCTAATGTGACATGCCTGACACAACGTTATATCAAGCGGTGTGGTAACAGATATAAAACCTCCACTCTATGTCCGATTCTAATCAAAAATCAAGAAATACTGTCATCACAGAGGGACTTACTCATGTGTTGCACAGAATCATTTTCATGTAACCTGGTGTGACTAGTTTCATTTCATTTCAGAATGCAGGGAGATAATCACAATGTCAGAGTTCCTGGTCAAACAGGCCAATGACATGGGTAAGAATTCAGCTATTGAGCTGCACATAAAGTCTATAACACTACAACACGTACAAAAGAGTATGTATGGAATTTTTGTAGTAAAACCCCTTCTTTGCTATACCTGAACTAAGTCTTGGAATTTTGACCTCAAAAAATTAATGCTGTGTAAATGAAATTCTATGTTCTCTTCAAAGAATAAGCATCTGAGACTCGTATCTATGGCACAAATGTTAAATATCATCTAGGAAAGTGAACTACATTGTCTTGTAATGTGTGATGACAGTAGCCTTAATTATCCTGTAATATGTGCCGACAGCAGACTTAATTACCTTGTAATGTGTGCTGACAGTGGAATTAAATATCTTGTAATATGTGCAAACAGTAGAAATAATTATCTTGTAATGTGTGCTAACAATAGACTTAATTATCATGTAATGTGTGCAAACAGTAGAATTCATTTTCTTGTAATGTGTGCTAACAATAGACATAAATATCTTGTAATGTGTGCAAACAGTAGAATTAATTATCTTGTAATGTGTGCAAAGAGTAGAATTCATTATCTTGTAATGAGTGCAAACAGTAGACTTAATTATCTGGTAATGTGTGCAAACATTAGACTTAATTATCTCGCAATGTGTGCTGACAGTAGACTTAATTATCTTGTAATGTGTGCAAACAATAGACTTAATTATATTGTAATGTGTGGAAACAGTAGAATTAATTATCTTGCAATGTGTGCTGACAGTAGAATTAATTATCTTGTAATGTGTGCAAACAATGGACTTAATTATCTTGTAATGTGTGCAAACAGTACAGCTAATTATCTTGCAATGTGTACTGAGAGTAGACTTAATTATCTTGTATTGTGTGCAAACACTAGAAAATTATTTTGTAATGTGTGCAAACAGTAGAATTAATTATCTTGGAATGTGTGCTGACAGTAGAGTTAATTATTTTGTAATGTGTGCAAACAGTAGACTTAATTATCTTGTAATGTGTGCTGACAATAGACTTAATTATATTGTAATGTGTGCAAACAGTAGAATTAATTATCTTGTAATGTGTGCAAACAGTAGAATTAATTATCTTGTAATGTGTGCAAACAGTAGAATTAATTATATTGTATTGTGTGCAAACAGTAGAATTAATTATCTTGTAATGTGTGCAAACAGTACAGCTAATTATCTTGCAATGTGTACTGAGAGTAGACTTAATTATCTTGTAATGTGTGCAAACACTAGAAAATTATTTTGTAATGTGTGCAAACAGTAGAATTAATTATCTTGGAATGTGTGCTGACAGTAGAGTTAATTATTTTGTAATGTGTGCAAACAGTAGACTTAATTATCTTGTAATGTGTGCTGACAATAGACTTAATTATATTGTAATGTGTGCAAACATTAGAATTAATTATCTTGTAATGTGTGCTGACAGTAGAGTTAATTATTTTGTAATGTGTGCAAACAGTAGACTTAATTATCTTGTAATGTGTGCTGACAATAGACTTAATTATATTGTAATGTGTGCAAACGGTAGAATTAATTATATTGTATTGTGTGCAAACAGTAGAATTAATTATCTTGTAATGTGTGCATACAGTAGACTTAATTATCTTGTAATGTGTGCAAACAGTAGAAATAATTATCGTGCAATGTGTGCTGACAGTAGACTTAATAATCTTGTAATGTGTGCAAATAATAGACTTAATTATCTTGTAATGTGTGCAAACAGTAGACTTAATTACCTTGTAATGTGTGCTGACAGGGGACTTAATTATCTTGTAATGTGTGCTGACAGTAAACTTAATTATCTTATAATGTGTGCTGACAGTAGACTTAATTATCATGTAACGTGTGCAGACAGTAGACTTAATTATCTTGTAATGTGTGCAGAGAGTAGATTTAATTATCTTGTAATGTGTGCTGTCATTAGACTTAATTATCTTGTAATGTGTGCAGACGTTAGACCTAATTATCTTGTAATGTATACTGACATTAGGCTTAATTATCTTCTAATGTGTGCTGACAGTAGACTTAATAATCTTGTTATGTGTGCAAACAATACACTTAATTATTTCGTAATGTGTGCAAACAGTAGACTTAATTATCTTGTAATGTGTGCAAACAGTACACTACATTATCTTGTAATGTGTGCTCACAGTAGACTTAATTATCTTGTATTGTGTGCAAACAATAGACTTAATTATTTTGTAATGTGTGCAAACAGTAGACTTAATTATCTTGTAATGTGTGCTGACAGTAGCAATAATGATCTTGTAATGTGTGCAAACAGTAAACTTAATTATCTTGTAATGTGTGCTGACAGTAGAAATAATGATCTTGTAATGTGTGCAAATAGTAGAATTAATTATTTTGTAATGTGTGCAAAGAGTAGACTTAATTATCTTGTAATGTGTGCAAACAGTAGGATTAATTATCTTGTAATGTGTGCAAATAGTAGAATTAATTATCTTGTAATGTGTGCAAACAGTAGACTTAATTATCTTGTAATGTGTGCTGACAGTAGAAATAATGATCTTGTAATGTGTGCAAATAGTAGAATTAATTATTTTGTAATGTGTGCAAAGAGTAGACTTAATTATCTTGTAATGTGTGCTGACAGTAAACTTAATTATCTTGTAATGTGCGCAAATAGTAGAATTAATTATCTTGTAATGTGTGCAAACAGTAGATTTAATTATGTAATGTGTCCTGACAGTAGAATTAATTATCTTGTAATGTGTGCAAATAATAGACTTAATTATCTTGTAATGTGTGCAAACAGTAGGCTTAATTATCTTGTAATGTGTGTTGACAGTAGACTTAATTATCTTGTAATGTGTGCAAATGGTAGACTTAACTATCTTGTAATGTGTGCAAACAGTAGACTTAATTATCTTGTAATGTGTGCAAACAGTACACTACATTACCTTGTAATGTGTGCTCACAGTAGACTTAATTATCTTGTAATGTGTGCCAACAATAGACTTAATTATTTTGTAATGTGTGCAAACAGTAGACTTCATTATCTTGGAATGTGTGCAAACAGTAGACTTAATTATCTTGTAATGTGTGCAAATAGTAGAATTATTTATCTTGTAATGTGTGCAAACAGTAGACTTAATTATCTTGTAATGTGTGCAAATAGTAGAATTGTTTATCTTGTAATGTGTGCAAACAGTAGACTTAATTATCTTGTAATGTGTGCAAACAGTAGACTTAATTATCTTGTAATGTGTGTAAACAGTAGACTTAATTATCTTGTAATGTGTGCTGACAGTAGACTTAACTATCTTGTAATGTGTGCAAATAGTAGAGTTAATTATCTTGTAATGTGTGCAAACAGTAGACTTAATTATCTTGTAATGTGTGCTGACAGTAGACTTCATTATCTTGTAATGTGTGCAAACAATAGACTTAATTATCTTGTAATGTGTGCAAACAGTAGACTTAATTATCTTGTAATGTGTGCTGACAGTAGACTTAATGATCTTGTAATGTGTGCAAGTAGTAGAATTAATTATCTTGTAATGTGTGCAAACAGTAGACTTAATTATCTTGTAATGTGTGTAAAGAGTAGACTTAATTATCTTGTAATGAATGCTGACAGTAGACTTAATTGTCTTGTAATGTGTGCAAATAGTAGAATTAATTATCTTGTAATGTGTGCAAACAGTAGACTTAATTATCTTGTAATGTGCGCTGACAGTAGACTTAATTATCTTGTAATGTGTGCAAAGAATAGACTTAATTATCTTGTAATGTGTGCAAACAGTAGACTTAATTATCTTGTAATGTGTGCTGACACTAGGCTTAATTATCTTGTAATGTGTGCAGACAATAGACTTAATTATCTTTTAATGTGTGGTGACAGTAGACTTAATTATCTTGTAATGTGTGCAGATGGTAGACCTAATTATCTTGTAATGTGTACTGACATTAGGCTTAATTATCTTCTAATGTGTGCTGACAGTAGACTTAATTATCTTGTCATGTGTGCAAATAGTGGACTTAATTATCTTGTAATGTGTGCAGATGGTAGACTTAATTATCTTGTCACGTGTGCAAACAGTAGACTTAATTATCTTGTAATGTGTGCTGACAGTAGACTGAATGATCTTGTAATGTGTGCAAACAGTAGACTTATATTGCAACATGTGCAGTCAGCAGTCCTAATATTCTGAACATATTCTGATCCCCAGCCTTTAACTGTTAGATAAAAAACAAACAGTTTACTATCAATCAAATATTACCTTTTCATTTTGAAACAGCTACATGTGTCTCTAGTTTACAGCAAACATGGAGTTATCAATACCATATTTTAAAATAAAATAAAATGCAATATTTACATGTGTGTATGTGTGTGTGTGTGTGTGTGTGTGTCTACATATATATTCACCATAAGTTTTCACTCTGCGGGATCCCAAAAATGTAGTGTTTATTACAATATGAAATTTTAAAATGTGGTCTTAGAGTAGCTGATAGTTATAAAATTATTTTAGGGATCCCTGAGTGAAAGCTTGTTGTGAATATATATAAATACTTATTGCATTTTACCCTCTTCTAAAATACTGTATTGATGGTCCAATGGTAGTTGTAAACTACAGAAACATGAAGCCATTTCTAAATAAAGGTAGTTGTGTTCTGACAGACAGTAAACAATGTTTTCAAACACTGCACAAACACAACATGTAGTACTCCATTCAATTTCACACTCTCTCTTCAATGTGTTGAATATATTTATGGGAATATGGAATATAAGAGAATGATGATCATACATCATAAGAATCATTTACACATTCTTGATACTTCACCTGCCAGTATGCATACAGCCTATGCAAAGCCTGGATCCACTGCCCCCCAACACCCTCCATTCACCGCAACTTCTCTGAACCACCCACACATTCTCTGCTGCTGCCAGGAAACTGCTTCAACTTATTTCATGACTGCAGACTTGCACAACAATGTTCAATCGCCTCTGTGATTTCTTCTGAAACCCTCACATTTTTTCATCATTTCTCTTCAACAACCAGCTATTAGTGCAAGCTTCAGTGCTTTATGGAAGATGAGAATAACTAACAAGTTAATCCACCACAATGAAACTTTGTGTGTATTATCAAGCACATTTTAACTGCTGTGAAGTAAAATCTGTCTATATTGACATCCCAATCTTCTGATGTAGGACGCAATGTTGCTAAGTCCATTTTCAGACCATTTCAAGAAACCATGCACACTTCATACAGCCAGCATCTTCTTTAACCCTTTCCGATCCTACGTTTGAACTCGTCCGACTACGATTTTCCTGTTCCGCTCCGATGTAGGAAGATGTCCGACACGGTTTGTTCCGTTTGTGCGCCCACTATCGGAGCCTGTCTGATGCTTTTCCTCGTGTAGTACAGACTTTAGCCAACAGATAGCGCAGGTTGTACTCTTTCTGTTTCTCTATGTTTTTCTCTTTTAAATCTAGGATAATTACAAGTAATCAACCAACCTCTTTCTTGCCCACAAGAAATAAGAGCTGAGGAGTATGCAGTTGGCAGAAAAATTGGATTGGAAAGGGATAACACTACTGTAAGGACCTCCAACTTACCTATTTATACCGCTCAAAGACATTACATATGAAATACAGTTAGCAAGTTAAAAATTATCAAAATGTGAAAATGTCAATCTATGGGGTAATATATATCACAAAACCTACATGCAAACAAACTACATTCCTGTAACAAGTGCTAAAGAAGAATTTAATAAAGGGACATCAATACAACCAACACGTACACGTCTTTCTCAAAATGTATACTGTGTCAAATGAACTGTGTCTGAAATCAGGGTAACAGATCAAACCTTCTGCCTCTACAGTACATACATTTCAATTTCCAGCCATTATTCTCTCTTCAGTACACGCACTGTTAGGATAGTGGGAAATACATTCTGTCCCTTAAGTTCAGCAAATCTATTTGAAATCATAACAGAGGTTGTGTGCATACAATGTAAATTTATTCCATGCTACTCCTCAGTCATGACACCTGTCTACAAAACCCTGCACACCAACATATATGAAAATATGTGATTTTAAGTACAATACATATTTAGGTGTAAGATCACATAATCTGCTTTGACTGGTTAGAACTTAATATGTAAGCTGGGTTTTTTGTTTGGAATTAGATTACATCTGTTTAGTGAAAACAGTGTACATTGCTTTGCTGGTTGTCACTAGCATCAGCCTGAAGTACAACATTACAGTTACTGCTTACCCAGTGAGATTCTTACCAGATTGGAATCCTGTGTGACCGAAAAATGTAGCTGGGTATAGTTACCAAACAAATAAAGGTGTGTTGACAATGATTTTATGTATAAGATTGGAATCCAGTCACAGAAGTAAAAATCACAATATGCACAGCTGATATTGACACTGTCCACAGTCCACACACTGCTCATGTACAGCATTTGCAAAACTGGAGGCAATAAGATTATTTAAAAAATCAGGATTATGGACAATTGCAATATAATTATTATAACACACAACTGTCAGACATACACTTGGCTGAGTTATTATGATGTGTAACGAGACATACTCTGGAAGGAACTTGAAACAATGAAATGTCAACTATGCTTTCCTCAAACTTCCAGTTCATGGTCTCATATGGATGGCTTCTGAAGTGTCTGCAATATAACACAGCCACTTCCAGCACATATACAATTATGTATCCAATTTCTACAATCAAGAAGTGGGCACTTAGTAAATATCTGGCCTGTAAAAATGTTCCCACATGGTGGAAACAAATGCGAGGTGTTAACAGTTATTCACAAACCACAATGTCCATAATTTCAACACATCTGAAATACATGAATACTTTGAACTTCCAAAATATTCTTGCGCTACTGGACATACATGACTTTTGCCCAAGTGTGAAATTATATCAGTGCACAGTGAAAATTTTTTTAAAAATACCACGGAAATAGAGACCCCACGATCTGTAAATAGTGATGATTACTAAAATAATGCACCATAATGAGTGATTTACACATATCATGGAATTATGAATGCTGATTGCAATAGGACAGAAGATGTCTCTTAAGAACACATTTCTGACTGAACGTCTTACTGCACACACCACAGCGATATGGACGCTCCCCAGTATGTACACGTTGATGTATATTCAGATTACCTCTGTCACGGAATGTTTTATCACACACATCACAGCAATAAGGACGCTCCCCTGTATGAACACGTTGATGTACCTTCAGATTACTTCTGTCACTGAATGCTTTATTACACACATCACAGCAATATGGATGCTCCCCAGTATGTACACGTTGATGCACCTTCAGACTACCCATGCCCCTGAATGTTTTATCACACACATCACAGTGATACGGATGCTCACCTGCATGAACACGTTGATGTATCTTCAGATTATATGCTTTTCTGAATGGTTTATTACACACATCACAGCTATACTTCCACACCCCAGTATGTACACGATGATGTATATTCAGATTACCTCTGGTACGGAATGTATTATTACACACATTGCAGCGATACGAATGCTCCCCAGTATGTACACGTTGATGTACTTTCATACGCTCCAGTATCCTGAATGTTTTATTACATACACCACAGTGATATGGACGATCCCCAGTATGTACTCGATGATGAACCTTCAGAAGTCTCGGTTGCTTGAACGTTCTATTACACACATCACAGGGATATGTACGTTCCAGAGTATGTATCACCTGGTGCTGATTCATTGTGTCCTGCTCACTACATGTACCATTGAAGGTTCCCTGTTACAAAGAAGGAAGCAATATCACCATTTTAAAAAGAGATAGAAGACATTTAATAGAAATTTTTGTATCACAAAACGTGTTCGTTATCAAATTCCATTAAGCATTACAAATGTAGTATATTATGCTATGTTAACAATACATGAATCAAATACCCCTTTTCCTGTAACAAGACACTAGTTCAGAATGATGTATGACAGAGATAATTACAGTCTTTCTTTCAAGAACTAAACTAATATATGTGTGTCCTGATAATCAGCGACCACTAAATAAGCTCAGTAACAGTCAGCTCCACTAACAGACATCCAGTATGTGCAGGCTGTCTGCTATCAAGACATTTCTTCTTGGAAATCTTGACACTTGAAGATGGGACTGATTGGTTATCCCTGCACATCGGAATGGAATTACCACTTTGTGCTGTGTACAATCCCCAAAGACAGCAGGTCTCAAAACATGTTCAATTTCATTGTGTCTTTCCATCATGGTGGAATATAAATGTGGTCTGTGAAATTATCTCAGAAAGCATTGTCACATGAACTCCCAGGTCAAGGGATTGGTCCTGCTCTTTCTACTCAACAACTCTGTCGTAGGTTCAAAAATTCCTTCATCTCTAAAAACCACCAAACATAAGGCTTTCAGCCTCTGGCACTACATAAACAAAATATACAAACAGAGATCAACCAGCCTGCAGTACCTGCCAAGATACTTTCACGGTCTGGCATAGAGTTGTGTGTGGCATCTGTAGCTGTTCAAATGTGGCAAACGGATTTTCATGGACTGCATGAAAGACTTCTCTGGCTTGTTCAACATTCATGTCTCATATGAACACGAATCATACTTGTGAAATGCTAAAGATTAGAAAAATTTTCCAGCTACATCATGGTGCAACGAACCAGTGAACCGCCAGCAAATGTGTGTTTAGCACCAGGGGGCATTTCCCTCTGTCTGCATGGAGTCCAACAAAGTAACTGAATGATTACACACAAGGAATGGAAGTGATGTTTCCGATGACAGTGCTACACTCTCTGATAAAAACTGCAACTAAGACAGAAGCGAGGTTTTGCAATACTTGACATTAGGGGACGATACAACACTGGCTGCTGTATTTGCAGAATGACTTTCTTTACTCTATGAAAAACGACTATGAAGGCAGAGAAATTGATTACAAGTGGCAAAACATCTAACTGTACCACATCCTCTGAGGTAGACCTCAGTCCACAGTACAGTACTAAATCTCTGGGAATAAGAACACTTATTGTACAGTTGGTTGGAATTGAAGTAATTCCTGATAAACTTCACGGCGTCTACCAATAAACTTCACGATTTTTTATTGTTGCACCATGCATGTTGTTATAATTATTGCTTTTATTCCAACTCATGCACATATATACACTTTAAAACACTAATTCACATTGATACTTAACACCTAAAAGTATTTTAAAAACATTTTGGTAAGGTTGCCCCTACATGTTTCGGTCCATATTTACGACCATCTTCAGGGGGCTTGTGAGCAGTACTTTGTGCAGTTACTAAGTTGGATTCCATTGATGTACGTTCGTCGTGTGTTTTTATGGTGTGCGGCTGTATGTCATTACCGTCTATGACCAGATCTCACCCGGACAGAAGCTCCAGACACACAAACAAACCGACGGTAATGACATACGGCCGCATACTGTACAAGCACATAACGAACGTACATCAATGGAATTCAACTTAGTAACTGCATACGAGCCCCCTGAAGATGGTCATAAATATGGACCAAAACATGTAGAGGCAACCTCATTTAAATGTTTTTAAAATGCTTTTTTTAAGTGTTTTAAGTATCAATGCGAATTAGTGTTTTAAAGTGTATATATGTGCATGAGTTGGAATAAAAGCAATAAACTTCATGGTGTCTACCAACTGTAGTAAGTATAAATAAATGTCACAGAACTCACTGAGTGTATTACTTGTAAAGTAAAGTGTAAATGCAAAAAAATATATAAGTCACAAAAATTACATTTTTAAAGTTCCTCCTTATGAGAGTACATTCAAACTAAAACTCAGATAGTATAACCACGTGTCTAACCTGGCTACAGGTTAGACACTTCCCTATACCCACTCCCACCAAAATCCATGCCTGAAATATTGCTAAAGCTGCAATAATAATGAGACAGTTAGGTAAGAAGTTACGAATAATGAAACCCAGTATGTAGATGATACACCATGGGTCCAATTCAGGACAACTTCATATCTTGGTGGTAACTATGTATATTAATAATAGGACAGCATGTCACAATGCTAACAGACCTGAGAAACAGTAAAGGAAGCAGACAGTTATCTTCTGTTTGAATGGAGAGTGTGGTTAGCGGTGTGAATCAAGAATGTTTCTGAAACTTGTGTTTCCATACTGCACATCAGAGTACTTAGGCAAGGTACAAGATACAGCAATGTCAATGGTTCATTGCTCCCCCAGCCCAGACTTCTTGCTGAGGCAGCCATCACCTGTAGGCTTGTAATACCACTGCATAATGTAGCCTGCAGGCAGTCAGTACCTTCACAAATCCTGTTCTCTATCACCTCTGGTTTTGTAGTATCATACTAAAACCAACACTGCATTTTTTCTTGCAGAGTAGCCACTTAACCCTTTAAACCCCGAATTAAATCCCATCTGCTATTTGCTGGCATTATTAGGAGCTCACCATTTTCTTCACATTAGCAGGATAAGCGTTAAATTATTAACCTTTAGGTTACTAATGTCATATATATATGCAGCACCCATTCATGATGTTTCTAGATCACACACAACGACGCAGCACAGTCGGTAGGACTCCTCTGGACGAGTGATCAGCTCGTCGCAGACCTCTACCTGACAACACACGACATTCACAACAGACAGATATCCATGCCCCTGGTGGGATTCAAACCCACGATCTCAGCAGGCGAGCCG
>Ga0268261_10003535_pt1 | contig 11524 bp, 10 predicted proteins | sample TergutNc150P1_FD_190353 | JGI IMG/M metagenome (GOLD analysis project Ga0268261, IMG submission 190353) | Nasutitermes corniger P1 segment gut microbial community from laboratory colony in Florida, USA - Nc150 P1 (SPAdes) (version 2) | ecosystem: Host-associated > Arthropoda: Insects >... | reverse complement strand
TGTGTGTGTGTGTGTGTGTGTGTGTGTGTGTGTGTGTGTGTGTGTGTGTGTGTGTGTGTGTGTGTGTGTGTGAAGTAGGATGATGTTTCTGAAACCACCACGCCAAGGCAAAACTCCGCAAATCTTGAAGCTGAAATTTTCTGGGCATACATCAGGTCCAAAACAGAAATGTAAGTAAAATAAATTGAAAATTATAAAACTTCCTGCATGCAGGCACTAAAAATTTCTACTGAATCTTTTCTGAACTGAAATATCTCTGATTTATTGGCAACACAGTGCAGATTATTTCATTATTACATCACCTACGGTTCATAATTTATAAACCTTTATTGTCAAACACGCGCAACGATTTAAAGGGCCGTCGCGGAGCAAATCCCGTACCCTTAGCATGAAAACAGAATTTAAATGCCGTACGATAAAGTTTAATGATGAAATCTACATAGCTGAGTAATAACTTCTTGAATAGCAGTCTACTCTGTGCAGTGAACTGGTTAGAGTATTTAAAACTGACTATGGCAGGTAGGAGAGGACGAGACTGACGCTCCATACCCACAAAGGTGTAGGGAGGATGCAGAGGTAAAATTTATCATGTTAACAGCAGCATCAAATGGAGAAAAATTCCAAAACCAAGCCCTTTAAGTTTCTGGAATGCTTAATAAGAAACATTTGTCAGAAAACTCCAAACCTTTGAGCAGACACAATGACATTGCATCATAACAATGTTTCTTCCCAAACAGCACTACATCCATATTAAAAAAAACTTTTAATATATGTTTCAGTCTAACGTACTGGTAAGCATAAGCATGCAACATTTAGGACAAGTGACAATGTGAATCCACACTCACTTACTTGTCTTATCCCCATCATCTAAAAGGATCACATTGTCCTGATTTACAAGACTTGTAATATGCTCAGTGTAAAACCTTTGTCTGTTGAGCACAAACGTTCACAACCAATATCCATTATTCCATTCAACATATCCACGAAGCAAAGACTTGCATGACAATTTGATACCCAGTCAGCTGGACAAGAAATTCCCTATCTGAAAGGGACCTTAAGATTCATTAATGTGTTTACAAGAGCCCAAAATAGGCCATGTCTAAACCAGATGAATTCAATTCACATCCCCATGCCCCGCATTTGTACATTATGTTCCCTCTACAACTGTATCTCGAAAGTGGTATTTTCTCTTGATATTTTATGACTAAAATTTAGTATGCATATATCACACAAGCAGAAAACACAGCAGTGCTAATGATGAAGCCGAGTTCTTTACAAAGGGAAATGTGGGTATTTCCTCTTAAGGTCTGCAACAAATAAGCACATGCAAGCACAAAATCACCGAGCAAACCACACTCCAGTTACATTAAAATTACACTCTATATCAGTATTTAATATTAACTACTATTTATCACAGTTTCATTAAAATCACAAAGTATGCTTGTTATAATTATGCTCACATGTACAGTTACTGTTATGTTTGCTCTCATGACTGATCTCGCCAACTTATGAACATCAAAAGTGTACCTGAGCTTTTCTGACAGATCTTCACCATGATACAGGGATATGCCATGGGGGCCAACTCCTAGCCAGGCACCTATACCACCCTCACTACTTGGCTTGCTGTGAAACAGTTCTTCACCAAAACTGTCCAAGTGTGACACCTCCTTCAGTAACCAGTATTCTGCTGTTGATGGTTTCATGCCCTGGTACAATACAATAATACTGCAAAAGGTGTGCTCCACAACACAGTACACAGATTTTACTAAGGCACTCTTTCACTTCAAAAATATCACAGTTTCATTGTGCACGTGTAAATGTAACTTTATTTTATGTCCACAAGAAAACTGTGGCCTTCCTTGTCCTCATTTTAATGAACTTCATACATGCTCAAAAGCATTACATGCAGATTTCTTACACAAAATTTCACAAACATCAGACAATAAATGTGGAAAGTATCAACAGAAATTCATTCATACTCAAGTAAAGTTGGACTTCCATTTTCATGAAACTCGGGCATTATAAGATTTTGCGGGCAGCACCTGCATCATCCCCCCCCCCCAAATCGCAAGAAAATTCTAAAACAGAAGTCCCTACAAGATGCACATGTCACAGAGTTTATTTTATCTGACGACTGCTCTACATGTTTCGGGTGTCATTATCACCCATCTTCAGGAGCACAAAACAACTGTACCTACAGCATCTGCTAACCATTACATCACATTGTTGTCTGTTGCTATCGTGGAAAAGTTCCAACTCTTCCACGATAGCAACAGACAACAATACGGTGTAATGGTTACCAGATGCTGTAGTTACAGTTGTTTTGTACTCCTGAAGATGGGTGATAATGATACCCGAAACATGTAGAGCAATCGTCAGATAAAAATAAACTATGTAACATGTGCATCTTGTTGGGACTTCTATATTAGAATATTATTACAATGCATGGACCCATGTATATTAACCCTTAACCTGCTTGTGCCCACTACAGTGGCCGCTCGTATTAACCCTTAGGTTACTAATGTCATATATATATATATATATGGAGCATCTATTCTTGATGTTTCTATATCACACACAACGACGCACCAGTCGGTAGGACTCCTCTGGACGAGTGATCAGCTCATCGCAGAGACCTCTACCTGACAACACACGACACTCACAACAGACAAATATCCATGCCCCCAGCGGGATTCGAACCCACGATCTCAGCAGGTGAGCAGCCTGCGGCCGCTCACCTGCTGAGATCGAGGAGAAATGGTGAGCTCCTAATAATGCCAGCAAATAGCAGATGGGATTTAATTCAGTGTTTAAAGGGTTAAATGCAAGAAAATTGTAGAAAATAAAAGGAAGAATTTCATTCACACTCTTAAGTAATGTATGGCTTTCATAATGGGGATTTCCACAAAATTTGTAAATGCTCAATGGCATTAGGTTTGACACCTTCTATAGCAAATTACACCCAAATCAGTCATGCAGCATGGCAATTACAGGTAACACTTCATTTACACACATAAGAAAAGTATGATATCACTGTGCCAGTATCCTGCAGCCAATGGCTGCGCACAATGATAAAATACAACTACGCAGAAAAAGGTAAAGTTTTCCCTGTCCATGCCATGAAGGCATATACAGGAAATAGAGGTATGGCTCCACTCATTTTTAACCTTGGCACTGGACGAAGGTGAGTAGCTAACTTCAGGCACCAGCAACTTTACTGCTGGGAAAGAACCCTGATGCCCACTGAACAGGAGACTAGGTGGGCCCTGGACCATTCTTGACATTTTGGAGAAAAGTAAAATCTCTTGCCCCTACCAGGATTCGAACTCCTGATCATCCAGCCCACAGTGTAGTCACTGTACTATTCTGGCTCCAAAATACAATAAGACTTGAATTAAAAAGAATGCTTACTACAAAAAAAGCTACTTCCACGTGAGGAAATCAAAGTGCAATATTTTACATTATACAAAAGCTAGCTGTAGAAGAATTCATATCCACTAACAATGTACTTTCAGGTTGCCAAGAATTTGTAATCATTCCAATATTATAACACATTAATAATAAGAACTTTACACCTCTACTTATAAACTCTACAGTGCATCCCATACAAGTAATGATACACAGAATGGAATACTGGCCTACACAGCATACTCTCAGAAGTAATCCATAAAACCCTTAAATTCATCTGTTACAATTTAATTAATAACTGCATATAACATTCATTTCTGTACTATAATAGTGAAAAACTCTAGCCACAAGGACATAGCACTTCTTAAAATGTTAAATTTCATCTGCATAAACCGCCAGTTTGTCATACAAGTCTGTCCATGAAATACCCAAACAGTGTGCAAATAAAATGAAATGTTACTCAGAATGCTTACCAGTAAACTTGCTTACATCAATATTCTAAATTTAATGGTATTCCTTTCACAGAAGACATTAATATGCACTGACCTTCAGTCCCCTTTGTTCCACTGCTATTCTCTGAAGGACATTTGGGGGCTTTAAGTCTTCTCCAGCTCCAAGTTGAGTGCCTTGTTCCAAATAAAGGCTGTGCAGTTGTGGTGATGTCAAGGGATCAAAATCACCAGACTCAGCTTGTACCATAAGTGCTACCAACTTAACAGTTATTCCCCAATCAGTCACTTTAAGTCTGCCTTCCAGAAGGTCAAGTCTTGCATGAAGGTAAAACTGATGTCTGTATGCAATGAAAAATATTACAATATGCCAGAGGGAGGGCAGGCATGCACATTCACAAACAAAATAAGTGCAAAAATGCAGACACTCTTCATGGCCCTTGTGTCACTGCTACCCCATTACAATCACCATCACCATACTCACTAACATACTTTAGTTCCACTATCTGATACAATATATATGAACCATGGACATACCTTGCCATATAACCAGATTTAAGCAAGAAACACATCTAAAGAAAACAAATTCCCCAACATGTATTATGTAAGTGATTTTATAATAAATGTGTCAATCACAGTACAGCATCCTTTTTTAAGTTCCTTTAGAGAATGTGCACCATCCAAATGTTTCTGCAAGTAATTTCTTCATGGCTTACTTCACACAAATAATAATAATGATTGCTACTATGGTACTATTACAACGTCTGTCTACGCAATCTGCCATTTGGTTCGTGTATTTCATGACATTTTCAATAACTGGCTTCATCACTAATATCATCCCCTCTGAACTTAACATGAAAAAGACAATTTTCAATACACTTAGTAACTGCAACACAACAGATATCCATGGCAGATTTTTCAAAAACCTTCAAAGTCTGCACCAAGAAACTATGCGTATTAGCCTTTTAAAGTCTATGACTTACTATATATATATATACCACCAGTTTTAACATTCGGAAATTCTGTGTTCTGTCCACAATGCAGTTATGTATTTTGCGTGGATCTCAGAACAAACAGCGATTATTTCTCTTTACAGCATTAATTTATCAGTTTTTATAACTGAGGCAGAGAGTGACAGTTCACAAGCAGATCACCGACAGACAAGAACACCAAACACACACAGATGACATACACATGCGGCCACATACTGCGTAATAATACAAACTCAACGAACGCAAATCAGCGGGAGGAATAGTAACGGCACAAAGCACAGCAGAGGACCCCCTGAAGATGGTCGTGAAAAAAGACTGAAACATGTAGGGGTTTTACATTTACAAACACGTTTTTAACATTTTATTGGTTTTAAATGTTGAAGTGATTTTGTTTTAAAGTGTGAATAGTGCTTGAGTTGGATTGTATAACAAGTGAGGCAGAGAGTGTTTACTGCGCGGTATGAACTGGGTTTTTAAATCACACGGATACATTTTCGTCCTTAAAGGGTTAACATACTACATGAACCACAAGGTCTAACAACACATTTGTTCATATCTGCAATCCCTTTTCTACCCCTGCCCCTCCCCCCAGGTAATATTTTGCTTGTGAATATAACTGACTTTGGGTAGCATAGGCAGTTACATCAAGCTCCTCACTGTGAAGGCCCTGGTTCAAATGGTGGTTCCCCTATAGGATGCATGTGGTGGATATAAATGACAGTAGGACAGGTTTTTCACCAAGCACTACATTTTTGCCCTACAAATTATCCTTCCACCAATTCCCAATATTCATGTCATCAGGGACTGGGCACAACAGGTCCAAATGAAGCTGCATTACCAAGGAACACAGTCTCTAGCCACACTTATGACTGATGGAGTGACCAACTACAGTGAAACACAGATTCAATGTCTTTGATTGAACCACCTAAAATGGTGAAAATTGTGCAAAGTCTGGGCGAGTGTAAAATCAAGGAAACACTGATTTTAGGAGCACTTAGCTGGGATCATACAAAAAGAGCATAAAATTCCAGAAAACACAAAATGCTGGAATGTGAAACTGTGAGTTAAGTGTACCTGCCAAACACTAACAGCTAATGAACTGAACTGAGATATGCTCCATCATCAAATTTGGCTTCAAGGTAATAATATACTTCACCATCTTTCTTTCTCTTCTATCAGTAACATCATAATGTCAGCTGCTCAAATACTGGATGACAAAGTAGTCCATTTTGTGAGAGTTCAGGATTTCATAGAAAGACATATCATTCATAAAAAAATGAATGGAAGAAGAAATTACTTTTGTGTAAATTCAAATATACGACAAATATAACCTTGGGACTTCATGAATAGTGTGCTCTATCAATAACTGAAAAGTAAAATACACATGTGAAATGCTGTTTTTCCCCTCCATGACATGGTCTTCTCCTGGGGTGCACAACTGCTCCTAGAATCCAGAAGCCACATCAAATTCTAGGCACTGGACAGGTGACATCAAGTAAATTCCATACTGAGGATCCACAAATACTAGGCACAACCATGAAAAAAGTAGTCACAATGACAACCTGGCAGCCAAGATCTGTGCACCCCTGCTCATCCCTATGGTGAGATTTTGCTACTGAGATTTGTTATGCATTTTCCACTCCCTTCTCTTTTTTATTTCCTAGCCTAGGTAAAGAGAACATGTCTTAACCTAGCTCAATCAATTACCACCACTTCCCAGTTACTGCATTTCTCTTGCAGTTAGATCCCAGCATCCTCCTTAGCATATACATTTTCAACAAGACTCCTTAAAGGTCATGCAGCTTCATTAAAAACAATGCATTAATTCTAACGTGTGTGAGTATGCACTGCCATGATGTTTTCAACACCTCCCCCTCTGCCTGCTGTGTACACAAAATATATTCACAATCTGTCACTCACTACTGGTTTGATGAGTCATCTAAACAAGTCATAAAAATAACAACTTCCCCAGTAGTAGTGTCAAGCAGGCCAATGCACATGATGTACACATGACTTATGTGCTACTACATATGGACCAGGACAACACCAAACAATTTTTTTAGTAACAGCACCATTTCCCTCTAAAAAAAATTAAAATGCAGCAAGTATCAGACAAAAAACAACCTTAACCTTAGCATGATTTCAGCACGAAGGCAATTTGTGCTCATCACCTGTGTTATGACCTTGTGTAGTCTGATAGGAAAAAACCCACTTCCACAAAAATCTCAAATCCCATTACAAATGCACCTCAGATGGTCTCAGTGCACTTGTGATATTCACGCAGTTGATCAAGAGTGTTCAGTTTTTACAGTCCTTCACAGAATGCATCATGGAAAATTAAGTTTAAAATGTAAAAAATATCCTTCTTCAACAGTGCCACATAAAAGACCAACATATTGGAGAGCAGAAAATTGTTTAATTACAGGTTGAAAGATGGAAAAAAATAAAATACTAACCCTCACATTTCTCTTACATGAGGCATGGTTTACATTATGTAGAAATGTAAACAGCCAAAAGAAGAGATCTTGGCTTTATGAGAATCCTCAAGCAGTTCATGCAGTTCCTTTACATGGCCTTAAAATTCACTAAGTACACACAAAGTTATGAGGCCTGCATTTCAAAGAAACAAATTCTAACCATTAAATTAAATTACTGCAAATGAGAGAATCATTACTATTAAAACACTCTGCAAAAAACACATTCAAGTATGTGAAACACAATTACCTTACAAAACACAGCAGTTTTGTTGCCTGTCTCTGACAATGCAAGTGTGTGTGAGCTCTGTGCCAAATTTTATGTGACAAATAAGCTGATATGAAGGGAACAATAATGTGTCAGGTAAAACAAGAGCATTCTATTATAAAACTACCTACAAGTCATGCACAAAATACTGCTTATAAATCTAGGTAAAGTTTCCAGTACATGAGGCAGTCAGGTTAAAATTAAATGAATTTAAATACAAAACAATTTCAAAGCACTTTTTTATCAACTGTGATGACAGTTCACGATTTGAGACAATAGGCTGATAACGCGACATTAATGCTACTATCATTAAGCATAATTACCTAGTTGAATCTTGGAGGAGTAGATGAGGAGGCACCCAAAATTTCACTCGCAGGGCAAAACGATGTGGTGGAAGACCCGCCACCTGCCTTTCTATGGGGTTGCGTAAATTAAGCCATAACTCTTCACCCTTTGCTCCATGATACTTAAGGCCGAAATAATCTGATTCTTTGCTTATTCCGAGGCAGTGGCATACCTAAGAGAATATTTAATAATGAAGCACTGACAAAGGCGCAATGTTCTTTTAGCTAAAACAGCCTGAAAGACGTTCACACAGACAGCAAACCAAAGTTATCAAGCAGAAAACGACAGACCTTTTCCAAGCATTCTTCGCCTTTTGCTTTCGGATCAACTTCGACTTCTAATATCACAGAATTCGGTTGACTTACAAGACACCACATACTTGTTCGACTTGCTAGCCGAATGCTAGCAAAACACTCTCATTTTACAAAGGATAATATGCTTACTAATTCGATCACTACAAAGCAAATTTGGCAGAGACCACACATACAACACCAATACCATTGTCTGTCACTTCTCACAGTAGCACGGGCTAGCTTCTCCCACGGAGACACTGGTGGCAGTAATGATCAAAATACTTCACGTTCATTGGACGCCGCACACGCATTGGCCCACCCCCAAAGCCTGGAAATCTCACACATATGCATAATCGATAAATGTATTCTTCGTAGCGAAGCCAGTACTGGTGAAATTTCGGAAACTTTTTGGTAACAGGTATTTCTCCATCTGGACCCTGAAGACTGAAACAGTGAACACCACCCAAAAGGACCGCAATTCTCTACTACTCAATACGATGTTATGTCGCATAAGACTGGACTGCCCGGTTGCGATTATTCCCCTCTCTTCGCCATGGATAATCGTGAATCTGATTTGTGATTGTGGACGTGATTATTGTCATGTTTGTCGTAGTAGGTACGGATTGTTCGCCTCGAGAAACAATATTCGTGACGTGACATATGGAACACAACTAATGTGCTGAGATACAGAACAAGCTGTGGACGCAACGTTTACGTCAGCTGTGTATGTTACGGAGTATCTCAGATGCCGTGAAGTTTAGTAGAGTAGTTTTACTTCTGCCTGCTCAAAATTGCGCTGGCCGAACTGAGAACGTGGGCTTGATACCATGGCATGCTTTGTTTAAGTTTGATATTTGTTTCATTCGAGGGAACATTGTTACAATATGGAGTTTCCACCTCCTTCCATCTTCTATTTTCCCTTCTTAGGTATATGTTTAATACAAAGTTGTGTGAAACTGCAAGTCAGTTGATAATACAGATGACTTCCAGGTGACGGTATTGTTTAATCCAAGTTACAACAATAATTGTGTTTTTGCTTTTACAGTTTTCAGTGCATCTCGTACATACATCGTTGCTCGTCTTATCATCCTTGTCAAAAGTTAATCTGTAAACGATAACTGCTGATTTTGCCTGACCATTAGTTCAGTTTAGATTTTTCAGGTCATGTCTGGAGTTGCGTAATCTGGCACTGTTTGCATAGAGAAATAGAGACGCTGTGATTTAGTTGGTTTCAGTCATTCACACCCAGGGTGCTTTTACGATAAGCTCCCGCCAGACGCTCCGCTGGCGTTACGTCGTACGCCAAGTCTCGGGAGGGTTAACTCGGTGAACGGCGCGAGCAGAAGATAGTGAAAATAGCCTTTAGAAAGACTACCAAAAACACACAGCTGCTACAACAGGTACTGAAAATGTTGCTCTCCAAACCGAATGCACTCGGCATAACCGCAGAAGATGTTCACTCCCTGGAGTTCTCCAGAAACTGTTGAAATCTCGCGTCGGTTCTGAGTTCTTCCAGAGTACATTATCGCAACCGGATCATGTTCCTTCAAAGTATGAACGGCCGTTGGCTTACACGATTGCATTTGTAACATTTTTGTGGCTCTTCGTGCAGACGTTTTCGACACAATCGTATTCTGACCGGAGAAAATGTCTGTGACATTATCCAGCAGACTCGTATTGGAAATACAGCTGCACTAAAAACAAACACTGTTCAACTCTGTACCCAAATCGAGGTGTGCTGTTAGATGACTCAGGGACAAAAATGTATTTACCAGCAATAAACCCGATGATTCATAGCGCAAGTCGCATCTTTCAATAGCTAGAATTACACCCCTGTTTGAAAAAGTGCGAGAGAGCTTACATGGCTGCGAATTAGGCGCGGTATTTGGCCATAACATTCTCCTAATTTAACACATTGTGACTTTTATTTGTGTGAAAGATTATAAGATGAAGTGTATAAAACAAATTCGCACATTCTGAAAGAATGACGATACAACATCCGCAGCTGTATTTCAATTTCCGGAGAAGAATTCGAGAGAGTAAACATTGTCTTCCGCATTTGTACTGAGTGCAAGCGGTCAGGAGGACAACATATTCATCATCCGATGTAGCACTAGTGAGTTTTTGTTAGACTTTCGAAAGGTTATTATCACAGCGAATCTTCTTCTCGCTTCCTTCGCCTACTGTTACCCTCTCGAGACTCGGGGCATGAATAACGGCAGTGGATGTCGGATGGGCGCCATCGGTCAAGCAGGAGGGAAATAATCCTTTACTTGAACGGTTATTGTGCTCACCCCACTTTCCTCTGTAATAACACGATTCTGCCCTTGGTACTCAAATATCTGAAGACGGTATGTTGAACAGTAACCCATTATGTGATGTGTTTATGTGACTAAAACATTGGATGTACAGTCACTGAATATTTCATGAATTGTATGTTGTTTCTTGGAATGCAGATGAAGCCATAATTCCTAAGGGGCATCTTTCAATGCTGAGCCACTGCAACCTCCCTCCTTCCCTCCCTCTCTCTCTCACTCACACACACCTGCACAGCAATTCATTTGCTCCTGTCTCATCTTTTGTCATACACTGCCCAGTCATTTATAATACACCTGTCTGGTTTGTCTGTCAGTGCCCTAGTGGAATATGTCTGGTGCAATTTCAGAGCAACAGTTGGGAGATGGTATGCAGAACTAGGCAAATTCACGCATGATAAAAAGTGTAACTGTGGTCCAAAATGAACTCAGTCAAACCATGTTGTTTTACAGGGTTTCCTAGCCTGTAGGACCAGCGTACTATTAAGCATTGTGCCAACTGTCCCATTACACGTTATTATGAATTTGGTTGTTGAACCTTGAATGGATTTGATGAATGTATTATAAATGAATGAATGGTCTGCTACACTGTCTCTCAAATCAGCATGCCCAGTTCATAATGTAGGGGCACGAATGCATGCTGATGTCATCATACAAGTGTAGTGCCCCGGGAGTTGTAGAACTACTGGTGCCACCAATTGTAGTGCCTGGATAGGAGTGGGAACGCTCACCGCCTCTCCTGACACAGGCACTGGGGTTAACCAAAGGGGGACAAGGGAAATGGTAGTACGTAGCCGCCACCAGCCAAGCGAACCTGGCGAGAATCGAACCGGGGACTGTAGGGAGGGTAGTGACAACACAACGACAAACTGTAGTAATAGAGATATAATCTAAATAAAGTGACTAGAAGAGACAATATATAACACTAACAGATAGAACAGATATGACAGCTGTCACACCTCCGTACTGTCACGCGGTAC
>Ga0268261_10003534_pt1 | contig 11526 bp, 5 predicted proteins | sample TergutNc150P1_FD_190353 | JGI IMG/M metagenome (GOLD analysis project Ga0268261, IMG submission 190353) | Nasutitermes corniger P1 segment gut microbial community from laboratory colony in Florida, USA - Nc150 P1 (SPAdes) (version 2) | ecosystem: Host-associated > Arthropoda: Insects > Digestive... | reverse complement strand
TGAGTGTCGTGTGTTGTCAGGTAGAGGTCTCTGCGACGAGCTGATCACTCGTCCAGAGGAGTCCTACCGACTGTGGTGCGTCGTTGTGTGTGATCTAGAAACATCAAGAATAGCTACTCCATATATATATATATGACATTAGTAGCCTAAGGGTTAATGATTTAACCCTTATCCTGCTAACGTGGAGAAAATGGTGAGCGCCTAATAATACCAGCAAATAGCAGATGGGATTTAATTCAGCGTTTAAAGGGTTAATCCTTCTGGCCGCACTATGTCCCTGAAGTTGACTCAGCCTCTCACAGAAATGACTACCAGTAATATTTCTTGGGAGTAAAGGTGGCCAGTGCATAGGGCTGATAACCTTCCCAACATCACATGCCAATTGTCTGGAAATCTTAAATCCTCAAATTCCCGGAACCATAGGGGCCTTTGCTGTGCACATGGGTGGTTGCCTTAGTGGACTATGTTAATACAAAACATGAGCCCACAGGAAGTGGCAACCAACAGTTGTCAGAGAAAATAATGACCGTATAATATTTTGCTGCTTTGGTACAAACTGAAGGATTTTATTATGGCCACTGCATCCTGCTTACTCGAGATGAGGGATGGTTCAGCAGGTTGTTAAAATTTGTGTGAAGTGGGACCGGGGGTGGTGGAAGGCAGTTACTGGGGACGGTCGTGGGGGGTCGGACAACATGATGCGGATACTCTGTATCACTGCCGCTGGGTGGCACAAGTGCCGAATGATGGTGAGAGCTATTGGAAGGTGGTAAAAGAGATGAGCTTGCTGGTGCCAGGCTTTTTGTTCCATTTGCAAACCCAGCCACAGAAGGTACAGAAGGAACTTGCTGTAATGAAAAAGAACACTAAAATTAAGAGTTAATCATAACTAATGCATAATAAAATCTGATTTCCACTTTATGAACACAAGCTCTTTGATAACTATACATTAATTTCTCAAACCTAAGCCTATACAAAATAAATACTGTTATGGACATCTTACTATAATCTCAATATCTTCAGTAACTTCCACAGCTTATGTTCTGTCTCGATTACCGGGTATCACGAAGTGTCCAAAGACTTCTTATATTTCTACTCTTATTTCCAGTTTGTATCTCTGTTTAGACCATGTAACGAGTGAGCATCTACTTGAGATCTGAAATTCAGTGCTTCCCTTTACAGTTTCACATACCCAAATTTAAACATCTATTTACTTCTTTTACCACTAGTAGCTTACCTTATCATTGATTTCTGGGAAAATTGTACTGAGGTTAAAGTTAGCAAGACTGTTTCCGCTGGTGTTGGTAGCATTTGGTGAGGTATTGGCTTGCTGCTGCTGTTGATGATGTGAGGCACGCGAAAGTGAGGAATTCTGTTGTTCTGGTACACATGATGAGAACGGAGGTAGATGGCTACCTGAATGTTGGTTAGTGTGAGAGGCTGTCTGTGTCGGTGGGCGAGGCGCTGGAGGATACAGAGTTCCTTGAGGATTTGGTGTAGGACCTGTGGGGTACAGCTGTGGGCCAGGTGGTGCTAGGAATGTTCCACTAGTGTGGTGATTCAAGAAGGTACTGTCATCAGCACCCAGCATCGGGGAACCAATCCCAGGCGGCATCGACAAATATCCCAAATCAACCAAACCAGTAATTCCTGAGGTAGAAGACGAAGCTGAGGGTATCGGATCTGGAATTCTTCTCCTACTTCCATTGCCTCGTTGTTTTGTTAAGGAACAATTGCTGTTGCCATTGCCACCTAAGTTACTGGTCTGGTGGTGTAGCGGAAGTCCTCCTGCATGGCCGCTCAACCTTCGGTTTCCATTTCCATCGCTCGAAGTTATGTTAGTGTTGCCACCTCTGTTGGTTTCCACAGGTTGTCCTGACAAGCTGTCATTTCTTGTTGAAATGTGCTGTCCACTCTGATGGTGGTGATGTGAAGAGGTGGACATGGATGACTGTAAATATGAAGGGTTATGTCGACCACCGTTTCGGTTCGCAGATATGCTTTTCATTATAGGTGGTGGGAAGATGAGGGAATTATTTGAATCTGCAGGAATTCCAGGAAAGTTATTACTGCCAGTAAGATCAGATAGAAGTCCTGTTGGCAATGAGACAGGAGGAATGGTGGCATTAGGATTTCCACCATTTGCATTTGATACAAAGTTTGTTGGCGGGTATAAGGCGGCCGGTCCTTGTCCGCTCATGTTTGTCGGACCTGCTGGGTAGGTGAAGGACGCATTGCTGTATGGCTGTTGATTCTGATGGGGTGTTTGAGTGAAGGTGTCATGGTGACTACCGGTCTGAATGCTTGATCCATTTCCATCTTGATGGTGGGAAGAAGGTAAGTCCATTGCTGGGAAGTAATTTCCTGGTAGGATACCTTCATTACCAAATGAAGCTGACATCTGCAGGGGTCGTGTAGTTTGAGGATGGGGATGATAATTTTGATTGTGGCAAAATCTTTCAGAAACCACTGGAGGTGGCAGAGTCATAACTTTATTACTAGTTGATTCTTGAGGCAAGTGAGCTGTATTAGCATTATTTAGGGTGCTACTGCTGCTGCTCAAACCAATGAGAGCTTCAGCAGAATAACTGCTAACAGGTGCCTTATAAGGTGCTGAACTTGTTCTGCCCGGTTTCCCTCTACTTGGTGACCAGTGATTGTGATTATTAGCAACAGATGATGGAGGCTGGCTCCCCATATCATGTACAGGTATCGGAAAACCTGCACTGCTTTGGGAAATGGGTGGCATAAGAGGCGTGGTATTTTCTGTTGAGTAATGACTGTTTCTGTCTCCGTCGTTCACTTTCCTGTTGATGTCTCCTGTTAGTGGGATTGCATTTGTTCCTTCTCCAACTGAGAAAACCATGTTTGTTGCCTGCTGCTTTTTACTGCTGTCCCTTTCACTGCTGTTTTGAGTTGTGCTGTTCCTCTTGTTGGATGATGCTGCTGCTCCTGCTGCGGTGTGCTGTCTCGACTGGGTTGTGTTGTTTTTGTTCCCACCTCCAACGTGCCTGTTACTGTTGTTGTTCCTTTTTGCTGAGGTATTCACTTGTGTTCTGGATGATCCAGCACCAGATTTCACTTGATCAACCAACTGACTCACAGAAAGAAAGTTCCCCGACACTGCTGCGGTTACTCCCGAGGACCCACTTTCCGAATGAGCGGTACCAGCGTAGTCTTGCGTACATGCCCGGTTGTTGCTACTGTTATTCCTTGCCTTATTACTAACAACGCTTATTCCTGATTCCTTCTCTGTGTGCCGACTCTGAATATGTTTTCCTGATATGTCTTGTCGTTGGTCTTCCAGCGTACCAACTGACACATTCTTTTTATTCATTTCTCCTTCACCAAAGTTTGAATGTATGTATGGTTTGTTATGGGTACTGTCTTCATTCCCAGACATTGGATAATTAGCACCCAGAGCTAAATCTCCAACTAATGTTGGCAGTGTAGACGGAACAAAGTTGTTGCCACTCACGTCAGGTGGCATCATTGTTGCTGATGTGAAAGGAACTTTCCTTGGGGTCCATGGTAAAGTATAGGTCTCATTATGATAATTTTGTCCAGGCACAGGTAAATCTGCAAGCCTCTGATGTGTTGCATTATGATGCAAATTTCTGGTTTCTTCGTTATGGTATGGCAAGTGCGATGATTGCCTATTACTTGCATACAGATTACTGTGGGAAGGAAGAACATGGTTCCCATATATTGCAGCATTTCCAGCAAAGCCTCTACCATCAAATGTGGGCGGAGTAACATTGGTGTTACCCACAAATAAATTATGGTTTGAAGTACTGCAGAATTCAAATTCCTTATTCATATGAGCAGAATTAGTTTCAGAATTCACAGCTGACACTGTATTGGGTTCATTACTTATGGCAGAACAGCTGCTACTGCTTGTGCGAACATCTGGTGATGTCATCCAGTTTACTGGAGGTCGATGGTCTTGTTGGGATGCTTTCACTCGCACAGATGAATGGTTTGTTCTTGCTGACTGATGGCTTTTTACATCAGCCAAAGAAGGAGCTGGAAACTTGAAACTCTCACTACTTGTGCCTACTTCATGTGGAACTGTTACCTGATTGTCATTACTTGCAGGATGAAACTGCATGTGAGAACTTGAAGTATCTCGGTCAGATATCTCCAGGGACTGCTGTTCTTCATTACCGTACAAGCCATGAAATGACCCTGTCAGTTTGTGCATTTCATCGTTCATAGACTTCCTGATGTTTGTATCACTTTTACATTGTTTTTGACAGTTATTAGCATGGACTAACCCTTGCATTTCACTGACAGCTGGAATGGACATTGCTACAGCACGATTATCCGAAGTATCTTGAGATAATGACTTCTGCAGTGAAGCAACTGTTGTAGGAGTATGCTGGGGCATGTCTGTGGACGTATTCTGTGGTGGGACATTAAAGTTGTCGTATTGATTACCGTTTGTTGGAGCAGACATTGGTGACAGCGTGGTCCATGACAGTATACTGAAATTAGATGAATTGTGAGCAACAGAGAAGGAGAATGGAGCACTTGTTTTATTGTGATCATTACTATTGGAAGCTTGAGTATATATTGCTGTAGAAGTCACTTGTGAAGGCAGTGGAGAATAGTCATTATTGAACAGGTTATACGAGTAGGATTGTGCAGGCACTGAACTTGGTACATGATTATACGGAACAGATCTGTCCACATGTGAAGAATGGGGAACAGAATCCATCACTGCATGGTTGGAGAAATTATGTTTAACGACATCTACAGATGATGTCATCGAAGATGAAGTTGTCAGTGATTTGTAACTGATGGAACCAACACTGTCTGTTGATTCTTCTGTAACTGTCCCTTGTTTGCTTATCATTTGGGAAGGATGCATCTTGTGGAAAGAATTTTGATTTGCTGTGTGAACAACTGCCGTATTCTCTGGAATATGAGCATGTGGCAAATCTGCGCACACATGATGTGTCTGTTTGTTTGTGAGGAATGTCTGTGTGATATTTGTGTTTGCACAAGTACCATTGTGTTGCAAAGGAACAGACTCTTGTGGTTTCATGCATAATTCTTCAATAGGCTGACTTACAGACGTGGAGAAAGTGCTGGTGCTGACTGTTAATTTCTTAGCGTTGTCTTCATTTGACATGTTCTTATGTGTTACAGGTTCGAAAGTTGAGATTGGTGGCTGGAATAAACCTGATGAAGGATGACACTCCTGATGCTGCTGACCAGACCTGGACATCATGATACGTGACTGACAGCTCAAGGTAAGATGCTGGGTTGTGTTATTTTTAGACACTACTGTGTGTCCCCTCTCCATTTCCCGTTGAAAACAAGATGTACTTGTATTGCCCTTCTCACCGTCCATTGGAATATTATACATGCTAGTGTCTAGAGCTAAACAAGTTTTTATAGTTGATGACAAAGAATTCTGACTGCAAGTTGCTTCTGATGACTTCAATTCAAGGTCACTAAAAAGATTTGACTGTGTGCCAATGCTTCTACTCCTGGGATGAAGTCTGTTACCAGGTTCTAGAACTTCACCCTTGGTAGTATTTGGCCACTGCTTATCGTTACTGCTCTTGGAGAAATTTTCCAAAGGTAATGTCATGTTGGTTGAACACTTTCCTGAATTTTTGGGCTCATGATTTGAATCAATTTTTCTTTCATGACTACTGCATAATACTTCTTGCTGCCGATCATGTATATTGCACCCACCAGATGTAACTTTCCTGTTATCAGTATCTGACATAATACTTAAAGAAGACACTGTTGTTACTTTTGTCGCAATGGCCTCATTTGTTCCTGCCATTTCATTTACTATAGCTGAGTGATGGGGTTTAGATGTGTTATGTGACACTTCGGGCTCAATGTTGCCAATCTGCAAGAGGGTGGAAGCCCCTTGCATGCCATCACTACCAACCTCTTCCTGTGGGTCTACTATCATTTCTGTCACCTTGGAAGATGAAACCAAAGGGAAAGCAAGAAGAAATGCTGCAGTTGGGGAAACAGATTCTGGATGCTGTCCAGTAGAGGGTACTTGTAACGAAGCGAACAGATCGTTCGAAAACTCAGGATTTTGGAGAGATATGTTTAACTCACTGTTAACATTCGTGTCATTGTCTGTGGTCTTTGAACAGTCCGCTGAGGTGCTGGTGATGGGGATGAATGTGTTGTCACTGCACTGAGTTGCCATGGCTGAGGCAGTAAATGTGGGATACAAAGTGCTGGACTGTAAGGGTGGCATTTGGCTTGGTTCTGTTTCGTCTGTGACTGTTTTCTTCTCCTGATGTGTTAATGATGGATGTGATGAACTTTCACTACATATGCTGTACTCCTCTGTACCATTTGCGTGGATCTCGTGATGCTGCTGTCGCAGTACTGAATCTGAAACTGTAAGCTCTCTGTGTGAAGCCTGACAAACTGGTATTGAAGGACACGTTGTACTGTCACTGTTTGTCGCCACACTTTCTTTGCCATTTTGACAGGATGAGGAATTCAGTAGTTCAGTGGACTTTTGAGGCGGCATTTCACGGCTCTCATTTTGAATGTCTTCTGCATTTTGTAAGGACACTGAATCATTAGAAGCTTTTATCGGATTGTTTTGCTGAGGTTTTGTCACTGTAAGCTGGAAATCTGATCTTCGATATGTGACATCTACAGCCTTCACAGATTTTGACGGCTGTGGCAATTTGTTCACTTCTGTTGCGTGGAAAAGTTGTGACTTATTGACAGTGGTCTGTGTATCATATCCTTGTTGAGGAACTGGATCCAAGGCAGTTAATCTGTTACATTTATCTGTTCTATCACTAGTTTCATCAAACTGATGAATATCTGATCCATTGCAAGTATTAATTAGTGATGGATCATTTACAATGAGTTGTGATTCTGACCTTGAAATTGGCCCGGAATTAGCTTTTGAAAAAGCCTGTATATTCAACCTACAGGCTTCTGAAATTTCCCCACTTTCATTTGGTGTTAACTGTACAGTATCACCCTTCACCTGGCCACAATCTTTGATGCTTTCTTCCGGTGCCTCGGTGACAGGTCCAGAACACACAGCATCCATTGAGATTGAACTTTTCTCTTTACATTTTGATTCTTCTGAAATCCTGTCAATATTGTGACACTTCCCTGGTTCTGTCATACACAAGACATCAATTGTATAGGTGCCAGTGTTACAAGATTTAAGAACTGGCATGTTACGTGGTAATGTGTTGACCAGTACATTGGTGAATGAATTACTAGTTTCAATTTCCGCATTCCTTGATTCATGATTTTCCTTGCCACATTTTGTCTGTTTCTTCTTATTACATACATCTTCACATTCCTTCTTTCTTTTTACAGCTGCAGATCTTGCTTCTTCAGCTTTATTCCTCTTTTCTGTCTGTGTTTCCTGATTATTCGTAGCAGAATGTTCATCCTGTTTGCAGCTTCTTTCACCTTTACTTGTACCATCATCAGATACGAGTGCTCTTGTCCCTTTGCTCTCCGTATCTCTATCCTCAATTTTCTCAGGAACTTCCCCATTTATCTCCGTATCTTCCTGCGCCCTGCTACCTCCTTTTGTTTCTGCGCTGTCCACAGTTACACCTGCAATACTGACGTTCTCATTAGAATTGCTAGGCGACCTCTGTTTATTGTTTTCATTTGCACTTACAGTTTTAGTTGTCTTCTCTTTTGCTTTACATGTAGCTGTTTTCTTATTTGCTGTACCTTGAACCTTATCACTCACTGAAACAGGCAAATCAGTATTGGATGGGTTAACATTTTCATTATCTCCTTTACTTTTAGCTTTTCCAGTTGATTTCATCACTGCATTAATGACTGAAGTCTGAATCTGCTGACATCTTGCAGGGTGATTTCGTGATGTTAATGCTGGGATGGGAACTTTATTAGCAAATGTAGTTACTGTAGTGTCTGAAGTTCCAGGTTGCTTTGAAACCTTTGGGACCAACACTGGAAATGAGCGTTGTTGAGGTTTGGTACCTGATGTTGTAACCAAGGCAGCAACATTTGATGAGGTAGTCCTTGTAATGACATTTTTTTTTTGCTGCATCATTATCACTGGAGAGGGGTTTGTAGGGGGTGGCAGTTGGTTTGAATTGACGATGAACTGCGTCGGTGTTGCCGTAAGCACCGTCTGTGGTGGAGGAAGAACTGGAACGATGTTTCCGTTGGCTAATATTAGTGTTCCGGGTCCCAAACCTGCAAGTCCTGTGCTGTGATTAGTGAGAACTGTAGGTGGGGGGCAAGTCTGAATACTAGAGGCCATTACCGGCGCAGTTAACAGATGGGATTTTGTTACTGCAACTGGATTGTTCTGCTTAATTTTGTTGGCTCCAACATTATTAGAGGTAGAATTTGAAAGTACCAAAGGAATCTGCTGTGATACGTTCGATGTTTTTGTTGCTTTCTTTGCTGCCATCATCTGGGGGTTAGAAGGCATCACAATACATGGTTGTGCTTGGTGATGATTCATCACGGAGGTAGAATTTAAGGACGCTTGCTGAACTCCACTGTTGCCTTGGATAACAATGAAGCCTGGTGGAAGTGGAGTATTTGTATTGATTAAAGTAGAACTGGCAACAGTAGATGTTTCATTTGCAGATACTGCTGCTGTCTCAACATAGTTTGCTGGGGCCGTATCAAAGTCATTCATCGTCAACCCCAACAGTTGAGCCACTGTTGGTAACTTGTCACCAAATAAATTTGTTGGTCTTCCTGGTTTTATTTTGGCTTTTGGTTTTTTATGTACAGTGAATTTCTTTGTGGGGATGGACGGGACACTTGAGGTATTTTCAATTTGTTTTATGGTGGTCACCTTTGAGGGATTGTTACTCACTGTCTTCAGAGGTGCTGCTGCACTTGTTCTTATCACCTGAACTCTGTTGAGTTTCTTCTTTTTCTTTATCTCCATTTTGGAAATTTTCTGCTCTGCCTTCTCTGGAGAAGAAAATCACAAACATGTTAAATGTCATAACACAATTCTACGACAAGACATTATAGCCAAAAGTTTCCTGTATGCTGCTCCTTTTATACAGGGTCCAACAGAAATACCTGACGATTTGGTAACACAGTTGTGAGTGGAGCCGTTGGCGTGGGGAATTTGTCCTTAAGCGCCCTTCTAGTGAAACTCAAAGCATTTCAGTTGCCATGGAGCGCTGGTCTGTAGAGCATCGGGCTTTTGCTGTGGAGACGTATTTCAAAAGCAACGATTCTGTCTTGACTCAGAGGATATTTTGTCGGCACTTCAATATTCATCGGAACGAGTGCCCGTAGTCGCAATACTTCTTCCTCTGAGGATATCTCAAGAGCAAGGTGTACGAAAAGAAGCCAAGGACAATGGTGGATTTGAAACAGAACATCAGGGAAGAAGTGGCAGCAATTTCTCCCAACATGCTGCAATAAGTGAAGCAGAACTTCCAGAAACACTTGGAGGAATGTGTTGACAAGGGACGCCACCTCACAGACACTGTATTCAGGAAGTGAATGTTGTAATTAAAATGCTTTGATTTAAAGATAATTTTAGTAATAAATGTGTGTAAAAAGATAGTATAATTTTCATTTTATTTTAACTTAAAAATCGTCAGGTTTTTCTGCCGGACCCTGTAAAATATCGATCTTATAAATTTGCCCAGAAAACTACCTAATAATCCAGTACTGTAAGAACTAAGGTGGTGCCAGTCTATTGGGTATGCCAGGTTGTCAGGAGGTCAGTGTTACATTACCATTTTGCACCTCTACTACCACTAGCACCCTCATTTACCTTTTACACTGTTACAACAATTGGATGGCTATATATATTCAAAATACAAGTTGAAAACTGCTTCGAAAATACAAGCACTTCTGATTGTAACAATGGCAAATTGCCTTCAGGGGCTACAAGATATGGGAATGAGCTGCCACAACTTGTATTTTGCCAAAGCTCACTCATTATTACATGCCAGTTTTTGAGCTGGATTATACCGGGAGTGCCGGATCATTTGATTCCAGACTGTGGAAATTTAGTGTGTATAGGGCACCATGAATTGACTAATATGTGAATTACATAGAACTAGAAAGCAGACACTACCAAAAGAAAGGGACTACTGACATTATAAAATAGACCAGTTGACTTGATGTTAGATATTCATGAATTATACTAACACAGCCCTAATGTGGAAAATTAATAACTTGTAACTGCAGTCAATAACTGTCTGTCTATTCAGTACAGCAGCATTTCCTGAATGGGGTCGTGCAAAGTGAGAAAAATGTGGGTCCTACAAGAACATTCCGTTAAAATATAGAACCCGATAACTTAAACGTTATTGCTTTTCCTGTATTGTTTAAATTTGGGTCTGACCTTGCCCAGCAGATGACCAAATGCATTACTGTGACCATCCAGAATGTTTTAATATCATTCTCGTAAATCTGTACAACAATAACATAACTCACTCTTCTTTGCCTTCTCCAATAACACAAGACCATCCTCCTGGTTAAACTTGTTGGACCACCTCAGCGGACGTGAAGACTCCACCGCCAAATGGGACGGGATGGAGATGTTGGCATCCCGCAAAAGATTCACCAACTGCTGTATTCGTTTCACCAGTTCTTCTATTCGTTGCTTCAGTTGTTGCACTTGTTTTGCTGGCATGCAAACATGTAACAATTCATCAGTACTTATTCCTATTAGTGTCTGTCTCCTTATACATACTGCAGTACATGAAAAATGTGGTGCAGTGATTTGTGGCTACTGGTACTGTCGACTTTTATTCAACTTGATACTGTGAAGTTTAGTAAAATGTAAGTTGCTATTATCCGACCAGACGCAACATATAGATCTAGTACAATAGTCTCTTATTGTACACTACAACATGTTTCAGCTGTCCAGATCAACCATCGTCAGGTAGATGACGGATACACAAAAGAAATATAATGGTAGAGAGGGCTCTCTTTACAGTGCTATGAATTATAACAATATTATTCTAAAAACAGAAATAATAAGGTTAAAACTAATAAATAACCATGTTACAGAATTCCTTACGTATAATCTATATGAAACCACAAAATAAATGACTTAAAAAACAAGGAAAAATTTGATAAGAGGATAAAAGATAGAAATATGTGTAATGGAAAAGCCTTCGCAGTCTACGTTTGCCAGAGCAGTGCTTAGCGGAGAACGTACATTGACGTGAATCGGCTTGTGATAACCTTAAGATGAAACTCTCAAGTTGTATCACTTGTTCTTAACCTCTTATGTTTCCAAGTAAAGGGGAGTGAGCTGGACACGTTCCGGTGTATCGAAAACATTTAGTGCGATCCAGAGCTGTCGTACACAAGACGAGTAACAACTGTCATATTAAACAATGGGCTAGTTTTATCTCTCTAATAAATAATGGAGATGTTATACATATTGTGACATGTTGCTTAACCCTTAGGCAACTAATGTTATATATATATATATATATATGGAGCATCTATTCTTGATGTTTCTAGATCACACACGACGACGCACCACAGTCGGTAGGACTCCTCTGGACGAGTGATCAGCTC
>Ga0268261_10003533_pt1 | contig 11528 bp, 11 predicted proteins | sample TergutNc150P1_FD_190353 | JGI IMG/M metagenome (GOLD analysis project Ga0268261, IMG submission 190353) | Nasutitermes corniger P1 segment gut microbial community from laboratory colony in Florida, USA - Nc150 P1 (SPAdes) (version 2) | ecosystem: Host-associated > Arthropoda: Insects >... | reverse complement strand
TATCCTATACTCTCTTCTGCTGCTTTGGTGATGGCCTCTTTGATTTTCAACCAGTCTGCATCTGTCTCTCCTGTTAGTGGTGTGAGTTTTCCTTTCAGTCTGTTTCTATATAAAGTTCTTATTGATTCTTGTTCTAGCAAATGTACTTTAAATGCTGGGGTTTTTTGTATATTGTTTTGTCCATTTTATTGTGGCTATGTTTTGCATGTGTAAAAAATTTAAATTTGTTTTCCACTAACTTGTGGTCACTACCAATTTCCCTTCCTCTAAAGACTCTTGTGTCTTCAATGTTGCTTTTTAATCTGTCATTTATAATTACGTAGTCTATTATTGACCTGGTCCCCCTTGCCTCCCAGGTAAATTTGTGTATGTCTTTATGTCTGTAAAATGAGTTTGTTATTCTAAGTTTATTAAATGCACAAAAATCTCTCAAAGCTGCTCCATTGTGGTTCGTTATTTGTTCTCTGTATGTTCCTACACATTCTGGGATTGGCTGATTGCCTATCCTTCCATTAAAATCTCCCGCTAAGATAATATTTTCCTTTTTAGGAATTTTGTCTATAATTTGTTGAAGTTCTCTCTAAAATTCTTGTGTGTCTTGTTCTTTTCCCTCTACTGGCGCATATACTCCCACTATTGTAAAATTTCTATTCAGTACTTTTATTCTATTTTCAATTATTCTGTCCAAAATCCAAGTGTAGTCTTGTATCTTGTTTTTCCAATCTTTCCTAATTGCAATTGCTACTCCAGATGATGCTCATTGGTTGGCTGGTACCCCACAGTAAATCATTACGTAATTACCTATGTCTTCTGATCCTTTGTTTTTCTTCTTGTTTCTGTTATAATGGCAATGTCAATTTTCCTTTTCAGCAGTTCTGTTTGTAATTCCTCCTTTTTCTCTGCAATTCCCCTTACATTCCATGTGGCTAATTTTAGTTTCCCAATTCTTTGTCCGCCTAACCTAGCCTTGTTGTCATATTGAGTGTTGGTCTGCTTCTTCCTTTTGAGAGTATTCTGAGTGTTTTGATGTCCCCTGGATAGGTTACCGGCCCATCGCAGGGTAAGTCTAGTGGTGGGGGCTGCCACCTTGATGCCTCTAGACCTGCATGTTTTTCTGTAGGGGTGTGCTCCTTTAGCTGAATAGGCCCAGTTTTAAGGCGCTGGACTTTCGCCTGCACCCTCTCCTGTCTGCTGCAGTTTCTGCTGCATTGCCCACGGGTCACGCGGCCTTAGCCTTCGTGGACATGGGAGTAGTATTTATCGACAGAGCCGCCGCACAGAACAAATAAAGTAAAAAATTATATAGGTATTCCTAAGAGGAACTTATATATATATATATATATATAAAATAATCTGTACAACATAAATCTACATAGAGTGTTTACAGTTGGGCCCTTGATTACAATCAATCACTTCTTAGAAATATAACTTTTCTAACAGAGTAGGAGGAGTGAGAAAAAAGAACTCTTTGAATGCCACTTTAAACTTATTGCTGTAAGTAGATAAACGATCTTGAAGAGTAGATTGGTCCTATTTTATACTTCACTACGATAGTCCAGCACTGGGATTTTGGGTGGTTAAGACATGCTTACGATTAAGTAACAGTTCAAAGGAACTCTCTCGTGTTGCTGCATACTTATTCAAAATTATTCACTGGCTGAAGTAAGATCTTTTATAAGCGGGGAAATAAGTAAACATGTGAAGATAAAATAGTTTTACCCTTCTTACCGATTCCGCTACTGTTTCTGTCAAACACGGCGCCTTATCATTTATGCATCACTGATATACAGATGACAGCTGTAAGCCACAGATTACTACTCGCAGTAACAGCTCTATCTATAGTACCATATTTTAATATATTGTCTTCTATTAACTTGTATTAGTGCATTACTATTATATTATTTATAAATTGACTTTATTGTGTACATGCATTTTTGCATATTGATAAGTCTAATGTTACCATGTAACTATATGGACGTAAATACATAACACTGGGAGATAACAGGAAAGAAAACGCTCGTGACATCACCCACTACAGATAATAATATGTACACCGCTGATTACTATGTAAACTTCGTAACCACCCAGTAACAGTTACTGTCACAACTATGATCCATGGTTACAACTACTTCGGCGGATGAGTGCAGGTGCCTTGGCGTCACTGAATCTACTCTCATCCGTGTTTTCCACCATATTGGATGATGTGTACGCGATATTGAACGGCAAAGGCGTCGTTGTTTACCGCGTTATGGTAAGTTTGACGTGCCTACTATGTATGCAAATAATCCAGAGTTGTATTATTTACTTTCTCTTTGACTTCTCTTTTAGAGTACGCCGCGCTTTGGTAAGAATTATTATTAGAGGTAGTGTATAGCCGAAAAATATGGTTTGTGCATTGGTCTTTTGTTCAAGAACATCCGCCATGTTGTGTCCATGGTTGGAATGACGCCAGTTACTCGGCAGAAATCTGCTGCCTAATGCATTATGAAAGTAGAGTTATGGTTCACCACAATAGGCAGTGAATAAAAGTACCTTGTTATAGGTGAAGTTTGATGTTGCGCTGTCCGACATCAGTATGTATCGTGCTAAATTACGTTGTAGAGTCAACTGGTGTAATTGCATTTAGGTGTAGCAGATGTTACACCATTATAAAACTGCATAGCAGGCTGTTTCAGCGTAATGTGATTCGAGGGCAGGGAGTAACAGGACGAATGTAGATGGCATAGGAAAGGTAACGTACTGTTCACCCCATTCAAGTATGTAGGTAGAGTGGGGGTATGGCTCCACTCATTCGTAACTACGACGCTAAGTACCGGTCGCTTTACCCCCGGGATAGAACCGCGGGGCTGTTGGGATAGAAGTTGGGGTGGGCCCCAGAGTCAGTCTGGGTATGTTTACCCATACCAGTATATTCAGACCCAGAATGGTTCACTCCATAGCCCAGGTACTATATGATTGTGCCATTGGAGCATCCATGTAGATAGGAATTGTGGTATGAACGTGAAATGTATGCACAGTAGTTTTAGGTAATGCCCAAATACAAGCAGTTTGAGAGAGCCTAGTCAGTATAGTAATGTGCTTACAATCAAGGTGACTGGAGGTTTGGGTTTTGACTCCCAGTGGAGGTAGAGGTTTTTCTCACATTGTCCAGATATGAAGGGATACTCACTGAGCCTGCTGTTCAAGGGAGGCTACGGCACAGTATATGCACTGCAAGTTTTCACTCACCGACACGTGTGTCGCTGCAGCCCATGCTTCAGGTTTTACGTATTACATTTTCCGTTTACCCATGTCTCCACGTTTTTCATGAAACACCCACAATGCAACAGGCATCCTGTGGCCCACTTGCAGCTCGAGCGGCAAAGTGCAGCGTCATTTGTTGGTGGTCTGAAGATATACTTGCAATCTTGCATTGTGGTGTTCAAATATGGTTGCGAATACAAGAGAATAGTCAACGTACCATGAATAATTACGTTCTTGGAACATCTTTAGGTTAGGGATTGGTGCTAGCTTTTGTTTTTAATACCATGTACTATGAATCATTACGTTCTTCTAAGATCTTTAGGTTAGGGATTGGTGCTAGCTTTTTTTTTTTAATACAACGTACTACGAACTACGTTCTTGGAACATCTTTTTGTAGTGTCGTTTGGTGGTGATCTGAAGATATACTTGGAATCTTGCGTTATGGTGTTCAAATATGGTTGCGAATACAAGAGAAATAGTCAGCGTACCGTGAATAATTACGTTCTTCGTACATCTTTAGGTTAGGGATTGGTGTTAGCTTTTTTTTAATACCACATACTACGAATCATTACATTCTTGGAACATCTTTAGGTTAGGGATTGTTGCTAGCTTTTTTTAATACCACGTGCCACGAATCATTACGTTCTTGGAACATCTTTAGGTTAGGGATTGGTGCTAGCTTTTTTTTAATACCACGTACTACGAATCATTACGTTCCTGAAACATCTTTAGGTTAGGGATTGGTGCTATCTTTTAATACCACGTACTACGAATAATTACATTCTTTGAACGTCTTTAGGTTAGGGATTTGTGATATTTTATTTTAATACCACGAATCATTATGTTCTTGGAATATCTTTAGGTTAGGGATTGGTGCTAGCTTTTTTTTTTTTAAATACCGCGTACTACGAATAATTACGTTCTTTGAACATACACAATCACGACCTTCCCACAATTCCCCCTCCCCATCACAACCCTCCACGTCACAGAAATATCCCTGTCTCCGATGACTTTTCCCTCGCCGCCATCTTGCAGTGCGTATACTGCGCTCGCTCCTTCAAGGGATATGTGGGCACTTGTTTCTTGTGGAAGGTATCTGGGACAGGAAGCTGACCATTTTCCTGCTAAGGTTAATTAAGCTGTATACTGTCCCACACACACGTGTGGCAAGTGTAATTTAAGCAGGCAATGGGGCTGTTAACATTTAAGGTGGATTCACGCATAGCATGCTGCGCCTCTGCCCTGTTCCAACAGTGCCGTGTCCTTCGTGAAAGTCCGCGTGGTAGCCGGAAATATCCGAACTGCTAGTCCAACAGTTTAACAAATTGTCCTTTTTGTAGTGTGCTGCTACCACTCTTTACAGTCGCAGGTATGGATTGTTGTGAGGAGGATTGGTATGCTTCTGATAACAATCTTCGTGGAACTCCGCGTGGTAGCCAGAAGAAGCCGAACGCAACGGCCCTGCTGTGCCGTGGCCTTGAGAAGAACGGCATTGTCAGAGCATGGCATGGGCGCGGCATGACAAGTGTGAATCAGACACGGCTGCACTGTGTAAATCAAATGGGAAAGACGCATTCTAAACCCTTAGCGGCACGGCATGGCAGGGGAACGGCATGCTATGTGTGAATCTGCCTGTAGTCACCTCCTTGCAATAACCACGGTTAAGAATGTAAACAGGAGTGTGCTTTGTGTGTACAATAGTACGTCCATCTGTCCCAGTCTCCCGCTCTCCCTCACTCATTGTTTTGGCAATACAAACAGCCACTGTTTATTGTTACCATTGTAAACCCATAATGTAATTTCATGTGAAAGAAATTGGGCCACTAGCCGATGCTATAGTGTAATGTGTTCTGGCTACAGATTTTGAGCTGATATCATGTAATCTCGTAAGTACTAGGATTTGTGTTTGTTTTGCGTGCTTGATATAGTATGAATGTAATATATTTCATAAACACACATGTTTTGGTTGGAGTCTTGTCTTTTGTGTATTTCCAGAGGGGGAGGATTTGTTCGGCATTGGTTTCTTTGCTTTAAGTGGCAACTGTATGCACTTTTATGCAAATATGCAACGGGATTTTACTTGATAAGGTTGTGAGTTTGGTCATATTACCTTATAAATCTGTAATTGAGTAATACGTGCACTGTATGTGACAAAATTAAGCTGGAGATATACATTAGTAGGATTTCTGTGTGTTTGTGTCAGTAATGTAGACTGTTTGGTGTCATAGTAGGATGGTTAGTGAATGATGAATTGGAAAGGTTGTGAAAGAAAGCAGTCATGGCCTGATTTGATGATTTGTTCCAGCATTTGCCAGAAGGCACTCCAGGAAAGCCAAAAACGTGTTAGGATAACTGGTCTTATGGCTGATGTTTTAACTGAAGGTTTTCAGACTACATGGTAGGAATGTTTCCCGCTTGACCGAAGCATTCGTTGATAATTATAATTTTATTTTTCAGTCTTTGTGATTTATCACCATACTTTGTAATACAAATACAGAAGGGATGGAGTCTCCACTGAGTGCTGAGTTGATCACTCGAGCACTCAATTTTCATGGCCAACAATTACAAAAGCTGTGGGACAGTGAAAGAGGAGAGGCTGATTTAACAAAGAATGATGTGAATGTGAAAGAACTTGATTTTGATGTTTATCAGCAGAGGCAGAAACAGTTGAGGTAAGTTTGTCATTTTAATCCAGGTGTAACTGAGTCAGTGTTATTTATTTTAACTGGGTTTTGCTCCCTGTATGTGATTCGTAATTGGTGTATTGCATTTGTTATGTTGAGGTCCTGGAAAGAGGTGCCATTTATAGTGAGGATGATGGCTTTTTATGCTTTCATTTTTATCTGTATCTGGCCACTGTTGTCCCCATATAACCATACCATGCCTTTGTCAGTAGTGAAGGTTATCCCCTGTGAACATTTGTATTAACAGAATTACTAGAGAACTAGAGGTTGAATTGTAACAGCTCCAGGAATGTGTAGAAGTGTAAGTCTGGGATTTCCGTCTGTGGCCTCAGTGTTGTGACATAAGTATCTGTGTAAAAGTTACATCCATTTCATATAGGTGGGTGGTCTGAAAAGTTCTCTGCCTCAATCATAGATGGCAACACTACCAGCAATAATTTTGTTTTCGTAAGTTGGTACATCTGTCATAAGCATCCATGTGAAATTGCAAGTCATTCTGTCAAGTAGTTTGTTTTATACAGCTGTCTAAAGCAGGAGTGTTGTCTGTATCCCTTAATATGGATAAAATTGAGTATCCTGCTGTTATAAAATTCTTTGTAAAGGAAGGTTTAACGCCAAATAAAATTCATTCAAAGTCCATAAAAGTTTATGGGCACTCTTCTCCTTCGTTTTTAACAATTAAGAAATGCAATGCCGAGTTTAAACCTGGCCGTACCAACCTTGAAGATGATCCACGTGAAGGAGGTCCAAAAAGTGCAGCAACACCAGAAATCATTGAACAAGTGCATGATATGGTATTGGATGACCGGCGGATGAAAGCGCGTGAAATTGCTAAGACAATAGGCATTTTAAAAGAATGTGTAGGATATATTTTGCATGAAGAATTGGATATGAAAAAGCTTTGTGCAAGATGGGTACCGTGCTTGCTCACAGCAGATAAAAAATGCACTTGCATGAAAATCTCTGAACAGTGCTTGGAGCGTTTTAACAAAAATAAAACTGATTTTGTGCGTCGATTTATTACCATGGATGAGGCTTGGATTTACCATTACACACCAGAATCCAAAGAGCATTCAAAAGAGTGGACAGAAGCCGGGTTGTTCAGCGCCAAAGAAGACAAGGTCAGTTCCATCGGCAGGAAAGGTCACGACATCGGTGTTTTGGGATGATGAAGGCATTTTGTTTATTGATTATCTTGAAAAGGGTAAAACAATAACCAGGGAATATTATTCCAATCTTTTAACCAGACTAGACGAAAAAATTCATGAGAAAAGACCCGGTTTGCAAAAAAAATCATTTTTTATCAGGACAATGCACCTGCCCACAAAAGTGTTTTGGCAATTGGAAAATTAAGGGATCTGCACTATGAATTGTTGCAACATCCACCCCATTCCCCAGACTTGGTGCTCTCTGACTTCTATCTCTTCCCAAAACTCAAACTTTTCCTTGCTGGTCAGCGTTTTTCTTTGAATCAAGAGGCGATTGCAGCTGTAGAGGGGTATTTTGCAGATCTTACGAAGAACCACTACAGGGACGGGATAATGGCGCTGGAGCATCACTGGAATAAATGTGTTAGTCTTAAGGGAGATTATGTTAAAAAATAAAAATAATTTTGAAATTATAAATTTGTTTTTTCATTGTTAGGCCGAGAACTTTTCAGAGCACCCTCGTACCTGTGCTACAGCTATGCAAATGAGTGTGTGTGGGGTGTCAGTGAAGGGTGCTTTATTAACATCATCGGGTCCACTAAGATTTTAAAGATTGGTTGATTCATAGGTGGGCCGTGTCTTTTTGTATAATTTTAAAAATATGTGTTGTACCCAGATTGATCTGAAGGGGTCCATATTTATCAAATGTCCTTGTGGATCAATTAGAAGTAAAGTTTTAAAGTCTGGGGTAAGTGCTATTCCTGGTCACTGCTTGTGCAAAGACTGGCATTGTGTATGCAAACAGGCCCCTCTCATTACTGTTAACTGGTATCCTGCCCAAAGTGCCTTTCCATGGATCTGTTCAAGGTGCAGGGTTTCTGATGGGATAAATAATACGGATGCACAGAAAATGGTTACTGTTCATAGTGCAAGTGGGTTGGATGGATGCATATAAGATGTTTCTTCTAGTACTGCAATGGTAACTGAAAAAGGAAAAAAGAGAAATTGTACTGTCAGTAAATGAAGATGTCAGATAATATTGTTCTTTCATCCATTTGTAACGTACATATTTGCTTTGGGTGATGAGGTCTATGAACAGGTGAAGAAATTTAGTATGTTCTCTGCAGCAGAGGCTGTGAGGGAGATGTGGATATTAGTAGAAAATTGAATAGGTATTTTCTGTGGGTCTCTACGACTATACAATACATGGTAGCTGCAGAATGTTCTCAGAATCTCTTTATTTGTGAGAAGTACAAAACAGTACAATCATTTAAGCTACATTTTCTTCAAAATAGCCCCCCGGTGCAGCTATACACCTCTGCCAGCGACTGTAAAAGTGATGGAAACCTTTCTGGAAGCCATTTTGTGAAAGACTTGTCAGCTCTTTCTTTGCATTCTTAGTGATGTCAGTAGCATCACAAAAGAGCCATCCCTGCAATGCTGATTGGAGTTGAGGGAGCAGGTAAAAACCAGCTGGAGCCAGGTCATGAGAATTTGGGGGAAGCTCCAGTGTTGGCACATTCTTTGCATAGAAAGCCTTGACCAGAACTGACCGGTGTGCTGGAGCATTGTTGGGAAGGAGAAACCAGATGTTGGTCCTCCATATTTTGGGGCGTTTCCTTCTGGCCACATCTTTACGATGAGGGATGTCAACGTACATTTCTTCCCACATGCAGTAGTTCCTGTAAATTATACCAGCAAATTTCAGAAACATTTTTAAGCTACTACATGTAAGTTACTAAGTATACACCAGAAGCAGATGTCATAATTCCATACCAATAGATTTCATAATTCCATACTAATAGATTTTTAGGTGGATTTATATGTTGGATATAAAAAAAATTATATCCTGAGAAGTGTGGAAATGTCAGAAAAGTATTCTGCTTAGTGATTATAGGCTACATAAGGGGAGTTCATAAGCATCAGTATTTGTTGTTTTAGTTTTCAGGACAGAGGTAAGCGGTTGAAATTGCAGCAGTTTATAGTGAAGAAAGCTGCATCACTGTACGATGCGTCTCTGCTAGAAGTAGATAATGAATCACAGGATAAGCCTCCTGGTGAAGAAGGTGAGTTTATGATTATAGGCCAACATTCCTTTTACAGGAAAATGTATTTGAGTGTAATTTATTGCTGTTGGCCATTTTTTAATTAAAATGTTGGTGATCACATTCTGTTTTATAAGTTTCCTTGCCACCTTCAAGGAGCTAACACCAAAATTTCTTTAAAACAAAAAGCAGTAAGCACACGAAATATGTTTATGTGCAGAATGGACCATTCTGACATGATATGTGAATTGTAGTTATGATTTTTATTTTGCAGATTACTATGCTGTGATGCCGCCATATGATATGTTTCTGTCATTGGATAAAGCAAGTAGAGTGAAACATTTCTTCCAGGTAAATATGTGTTTCTATGGATAGGTCGAGTATTTAATGGTACTGTTTGGGGATCCAGCCATCTATGTCACTACAGCCCCTGGCCTCCTGCAGAAGATGCCTTCATTCTTCTCTCTCTTCTGCTTGTCTCCTCAATTGTTTTCCTAGGATCTGTGATGTATCCCTCTGGACAACGTATTACCTTCTTATTCTTGGTTTCCCCATTTGTGTTGTATTATGAAGTTTCCCATTAAGAACCTTTTTTGGCAACTTCATCTTTCATTCTTATAATATGACCCACCCATTCTAGTTTTCTAATTGTAATATCGTCCACGATATGTAGATCTTTGTATAAATTCTAAATTTCACTATTCAGTGTAGGATGCCAGCATCATTGTATTGGACCATAAATTCTTCTAATTTTTTCCTTCAGATGTACATAGTGTTTGTTCTGTCATTTGTGTTAGGGTCCAGGTTGCACTTCCATAACACAGTCCTGGCTTAATTAATGTTTAATATAATCTTATTTTTGCAGATTTGTTTAGATCTAACTATAGTTTGCAGAGAGGAATAGGTGTTATTAGCAGCTAGGATTGTAGTTTCAATTTTTAATGTTTCTGATTACAGTCCTCAAATATTTAATGCTCCTAACAACTTCAGTGTCATGAGCTTTGGTTTTCAGTATTATGCTTATTCTTTCTTATTCTCCTATTTTGTACCATTGCTTTTGTTTTTTTGACACTGATGTTGAGCCATGTTTCTTCACCTCTCTCATTCAGTCCTTCATAAACTTCAGAAACAGCTCTATTCATTCCTTCCATAATGTTTATGTCATCTCTGTGTTCTGATAATTGCACTGATTTTGTAAAATACTGTGGATTTGACTTCTGCTGTTAGCTGTCTTATTACATACTCCACTGTTATATTAAAGGGGTTGGGTGCTGATCCATCTCCTTGTTTCAAGCCATTTCCTACTTTAAAACCATCAGTCATCGTTTGTCCTATCTTGACATGGTAAGTCATTCATTTTTGCTTTAAACTTATCAACTTATTTGGAATTCCAAAAATTTTTATTATTTCATGTAATTTACTTCTTCGTATAGTGTCGTAGGCACTCTGAAAGTTAATGAAGATCTGATGTATTTCTACATTGTATTCCTAGGCCTTTACCAGCAGATTTTTGACTGTAAAAATTAGGTCCGTAGTTGATTTTCTTGCTTTCAATCCTGCCTGGTATTCACCAATTATATGATCAGTATATTTTTTAACCCATTGGCATACACAGACGTCCCTGAGACGGCCGGGCTCGCTAGGTCCATTAATACACAGCCGGCTGTAAGACGCAATTCAGAGACCAACCCAACATCACAGCACAACAGGGGCATGTATTGAAGTCAATAAAAATTAATTTTGCATCAATAAAATATGAATGTACAAAATTGCCATTTTTGCCTAAAAGTGAGTATTTATAGGTGTGCCATGTGTTATAAAAAGTAGTATGCCAGTGGTTTAAGTATGTTGTTGAGAACTATGGTTAGTATTTTTTTTTCCTGTGCATAATAATAATATTTCTCTGTAATTGTGACACCAATTTGTTGCTATTGTTTATGTACCATTTGGAGATTGATTTATTTTTTGATCGATTGACACACGTGTTGAATGTTCAGGAGATGATCTGAGTTGTAAAATTACAGTGCAGTACTTATATGTTGTAGACATTGAAGAAGGGTGATATTATCATTGGCACTGTACTCACGAAGTCAGTCTCAGGAATGATGCTGAAGGTGCTGTGCACAGATGGTGAAGGGGCAAAATGCGTGTCAGATGTAAATGTCAAGGTATGAGAACTGGTTTTCTTTTACCCTAAAGCTGTGTGCTGTAGTGATTTTTCATTTAACCCTTAGAAGCCTGAATTAAATCCCATCTGCTATTTGCTGGCATTATTAGGAGCTTACCATTTTCTCCACGTTAGCAGGATAAGGGTTAAATTATTAACCTTTCGGCTACTAATGTCATATATATATGGAGCACCCATTCTTGATGTTTCTAGATCACACACAACGACGCAGCACAGTCGG
>Ga0268261_10003532_pt1 | contig 11528 bp, 12 predicted proteins | sample TergutNc150P1_FD_190353 | JGI IMG/M metagenome (GOLD analysis project Ga0268261, IMG submission 190353) | Nasutitermes corniger P1 segment gut microbial community from laboratory colony in Florida, USA - Nc150 P1 (SPAdes) (version 2) | ecosystem: Host-associated > Arthropoda: Insects >... | reverse complement strand
AGCTGATCACTCGTCCAGAGGAGTCCTACCGACTGTGCTGCGTCGTTGTGTGTGATCTAGAAACATCAAGAATGGGTGCTCCATATATATATGACATTAGTCACCTAAGGGTTAATCTGTGGTCCCATTTCTGTTTCACACTGAAACATCACTGGTGCTTCTGATACCACCACTTACAATACAAGTTTCTTTGCTGTGGAAAATAGTGCTCTAACCTTAAAAGAAGCAGCTCATAACCTTTTGACAGATCATGCCTCCCCCATGGTGCAACAGCCCCTAGTGGGCCAGGGCCTCCTCATTATCAAGGCTGCATAGTTACACTCAACTAGACACACTACACTCGGCAGGAATCCTCTGGACGAGTGATCAGCCCGACACAGAGACCTCTACCTGACAAAACACAACACTCACAAGTGACAGATATCCACACCCCCAGCGGGATTCAAACCCACAATCCCAGCAAGCAAGCGGCTGCGGACCCATATCTTCAACTGTGCAGCCACTGGGATCGGCTCTGACAGATCATACCATTGTAAAAAGTGAAAATGAGAATTTATTGTCCCTTACGGTCTATATATCACAGTCCTGGAAATGAAATGCCAAATCCTTTGAACCATGATTCAGATGTTTGGAAGATAAGTATGCAAATTGAATTTTAAGAATAGGAAATTGTTTTTACCTGTGAATTCAGATATTTATACTGCCACTTCAAGAAAGAAGAACACATCCTCATTAGAAGCAGACCACAGAAAAGGCTACATGATTAAAAAATGAATTACACTTTAAATCTCATTAGGAGATTATAATGTGAGAACACATCTTTGTAACAGATTTATTATGTGTTACTGTCACATACAATCCTGTATCTAGCACATACTGGTTATTTGCTAAGAGCAAGTGCTCTATACTTGGTTGTATCTAACAGTAATATAGGAAATCAATTACTGTACATTCTCGAATCTAATCCACAGCCTGTTTACGGTTTTAGAAGGCCAAAAAATCAGATGCGGATTACGATTGCGTGTGGATTGGATTCGCGGTCAAAAGCTGGATTTTGGAAAAATGACGGAGCCACTGTACATGCCGTAAGACATTACAATACAATAATCTGTTATTTTATTTATTACTTATTATAATTTATTATTCATCAGATTTGCTGTCATCACTCATAACTGAATTGTTATCCGCGCTCAGACAAGATTGTGCATGCTTGTTGAGAAAGACCCGCTTCACGGTACCAGTATGACTCATTGGCCCCAGGCGTAGCATCGGATTTTAACGCATCGGTAACATCCGATATTATTCAATCAGTCACCCTGTGGGCAAGGGGCAGTTGAAGGAAAGGTGCGGATTAGAATCGCAAACTAACTTTTTTCCATTTAAGAAATCGCCAAAAACTGAGTGCGGATTAGATTCGAGAATATACGGTATATGCCTACACCATGGCAGTAGTACAACATCGTTATAAAATTTAGTACTCACCCTCTCCCGCAGCTTCTGTTTCATGAATTGGCGGAAAATATTCAGCACCACATTGACATGTGGAGGTGCATTCACAAAATCTAAGCTCTTTGTACGCACGGGATAACAGTCCTGAATAAAAAAAAAGTATTAGAAATATCAAACTCCTGACAAGCCTATTTTCTGATATAATTTCCAGTGAGATACTAGCTGGCTTAACCCTTATCCTGCTAATGTGGAGAATAGGGTGAGCTCCTAATAATGGCGTTTAAAGGGTTAAGTTCTTCAAATGTACATTTTTTTTTTTTTTTTTACTTTATAAATTATGCTTTATTTCCTTGTTCAACTGAAAAGGTTCTTGTAACTGTTATATCCTGTAACAATTCATACAATGTAATACAATATAATGTCTATAAAAACTTTACTTTCCACACCTTTGGAGCACCTACTGACACAGGAGTCATACAATTCAAGCATGTTGTTTAATAATAAAAACAATATTAAAGTTTTAACAAAATTCATCCCCATTGTGCTTTTGAGCTATCAAAATTACAATAAATCCAAACAAAACACAACAATTTATTCTGTTATTTTAAACTACATGTGTTGGCTTAAAAGACCACCATCAGGTTGAACACAAGAATAAAGAAGTATATATACACAGTTTACATGAAAACCGATATCTCAGTACCTCACAATTTGTACTGTTATGTGGGTATATAGAGCAAGGGAAGAACAGCCTTGAGAATAGAATTTGTACAACTATGTTTACAGAAAAACCGGAACAAGAATATCAATACAAAATAAATAAATAAATAACTAAATAAATAAATTTTTTTATGTTCTGTTGACCGTGCATCTTTATATAGTCTTGTAAATGAAACCAACTTGGTGCACATTTTACTCGTAGTGTATTTCATCAATTTTATTTATAACCTCTACACGTTTTGGACTTCTCTAGGTCCATCATCAGGAGGAACAACTGTATTTATGCAACACTTGGTTAGCTGACTGTCTGGTATGCAGGATGGAATTCCATCCTACATACCTGATAGTCAGCTATACAGAGTGGCAAGTGCCAGGTGTCGCATAGATACAGTTGCTTCTCCTGATGATGGACCTAGAGAGGTCCAAAACATGTAGAGGTTATAAATAAAATTGATAAAATACACTAAGAATAAAATGTGTGCCAAGTTGGTTTCATTTACAAGATTACACAAATATGTTAAAATGTTAAAAGGTAACACTACTATAAGTGTAGGTAATTCTTCAACAGCCTGTATAAGTTTATAGTTGTTTCACATACTGAAGGTGGTGTTTTCTTGCAGATATTGCCTTTTTAATTGGGACACTCTTGTTTTGACATTTTAGATGATCTGAAAATAATATTTATTTATAGTACATTAAAACGGGATATGGTGCATGAACTTAGACTTTATAAGGAAACACAACTTTTCAAGGTAACTTTCTAAAAAAGAAATTACGTGTATCAGAAATTATAATTATTTCTACAGCTTTACACTATTACTCATACTTAAATGATGATTCCTCCCCACTACAGATTCACTTGGATCACGTATACTTCTAAAATTATTATTATGAGACACACCTGTATAACATGCTGTAGAGACTAAGACATGTCTTATCTTGTCGGTGTCTGAAGGCCTTCTATACTTATGAAGGCACTGGGTAGAGGAAAGGAGGGAGGGTGTATGTGTTATGACTTATGGCTTTCACATTTGAGAATGGTTTCGAAAATTCTGTTGCATTATATAGTAAATTGCCATTTAAGGGCCTATTCTTCATAATTTCTTTGTAAATACACAATTTTCCAATGGTGTCCAAATGAGCCCCCTTTTTCTTAAAATGTAGGATTTTCACAATGCTTTCCACTGTATCGAAAGAATGGCCATGTTCTAGAAGGTGTTGTGCAATTTCTGTAGTAGATTTTTTCCTAATACAGAGAAAATGTTCTTCAAATCTCCTAGTGAAACATCTACCAGTCTGGCCAACACACACCTTGCCACAATCAGGGCATGTAAGTTTCACTGGCACTTACAAATCCACTGTCACTACAGTAAACCTTCAGTATCTAAGGGCCAAACATGTTATATTGCAGTTACAGAGCTGACTTCTCAAAGACGATACAAACCTGCCATGCATGCACAGCTTTCTTCACTACATGAGGAGGTAACTGCATGGCATGACCAAGGGTAACTCCAATCAAGTCAAACACTGCTACTACCCCAAACACTGAGACAGTTTCATCATCTTCCAGTGCCAATTCTAGTGCCATCTTGCCAACCTTGAACACATCACTCTGACGGTGCTTTTTTGGATTATGAGCAGCAGCACGAATCAAGACCACAAGTCGCCCGTGACAGTCCCGACGTCTCAAAGGCAAGAACACCCTACAACCAGCAAGAAAAGCCTGTACTATTTTGTGTTATCTGTAAGTTTACAAGATAGGAAATCCACGCAAAGCAACAACCACAATCAAGTACACTTAATAGTTACTACATTGTGAGTGATAAGAAGAAAACCCTTAAACTGCTCTAATAACTGCCTTTACCTAATCAAGTTTCTAGTTCCCTATACCTCAAACTGTTTGGCCATGGAATACTTCTGACCAAGTAGTGTGTGTTTTATTTCATTATACTGTGAATTGCATCTGTAGCTTCAGTAGTAGATGGACGATGTATGAGTAAGAAGTGCTGGTGGAATGATAATAACAGCAAAAAGTTATAGCACCCAGAAGAAACCCTATCCCAGTGCCACTTTCTTCACCTCCAGTCTTGAACTGGTTGGCCTGGTACTGAACGAGGCCTCTGCTGTAAACGGCCAGCAATTAACCACCTAAACCACAGCTGATCAGGAAAGAATTTACACAACTCCATACCAAACCAAAAACGGAAGGTATATGAATGCAGCACAGGCCACCTTCAAATGGTAGAATAATAAATAATGCTATATGATGCAGCATTCATGATATGTCAAAATTCTAGCTACACAACACACCTTGACATCTACTCCTTTGCTTCATACAAGATCTAGACCAATGGCTCTCAAAAAATTCTTTTGCTTGTAAAACACAGAACTTTGAAATGACATGTCAGAGCATATCTGGTAGGACTGGCCTACCCTGAATACCATTTGCTAATCATACACAAACACACACGTACTGAGAAGGAACAAAGAAAACAACTGACAATGCCTAATACCAACAATTATCATCTCCCTTAACAGAAGTAATCTTAACTTTCCAGTTTGCTTTTAAAAAGCACAAATTCTTATCTGAATAAGTTCACTTTTCTTTTTACTTCCACAGGTATCTTCCATAAGGATGAAAGGATATCAAACACAGGTACCACTCACCTAAATTCAGTAATATTAAATGGCACAAATTCATAGTGGAATGAAAACATAAATTTGTTTTAACTGTGTGGTAGGCAACACTTTGAAGAAAAATAGAGAAAGCCATTTACTTCTGTCACACTGGTCAACACACAAAATGTATCCATAACCAAAATAGTTGATTCCTCTTCAGTTCAATGTGCTGAATCCAAATATGGCCTTAGAATTCAATTCTTGGCTCTAGTTGTCATGATACATGAAGTGTGGCTTAATGCATAAAATAGTTACTTGGGAAATATCAAAGGGCGTTCAATTACTTTTGCCTTCCCATGATATGGAGGAAATCAACCGACTATTTGACAGATTGCTATTTTCGCATGGTTCCGCCACTTCGGCACAGAATTAAAAAAAGAGGGGGGGGCTGTCAATTATCCTAATATTTTGTTTGCTATTTGACCGGTACCCCACACTGAAGACCTCCCTGTTCCAGTACCACCGCAGCAGTATGTTTTGGATTCAGATGACAAGCCTACCAAAAACCGGGAGAAGACACCTCAACCTTCAACATCTACAGATACTGATTTTGCTGCTGATCTTAAATTTAATGAATTCCATTGAATTACACAAGAGGAATTAAATGATCTAACTAGGGATCTCGACTTACCTAAAAGTAAGACTGAACTGTTAGGTTCAAGACTGCAACAATGGAACCTTCTGAAAGAAAATGTCAGAATTTCTGAGTATCGTAAAAGGCACCAAGATATAGTTCAATTCTTTAAGATGGAATGGGGCCTTGTTGCTTGCACTGATACTGATGACCTGATGCAAAAACTCAATATTAATCACAATCCTCTGGGCTGGTGACTCTTTATAGGCTCATCTAAGTGGAGTCTCAAAGCAGTTCTCCTTCACAGTGGCAACACCCTACCTTCTATTTCTGTTGGTCATTCAGTACATAATAAGGAGTCATATGAGAACACAAAGATTCTGATGGACGCTATTAATTATGATAAATTCAAATGGAAAATATGTGGTGACCTAAAAGTGATTGCCTTACTGCTTGGACTACAACAAGGATTCACAAAATATTGCTGCTTCATTTGTGAATGGGACAGCAGAGCTCGGTCTCTTCATTACTCAAGAAAGGATTGGCCTGCCAGAAAATCTCTGGAACCAGGAATCATGAATGTGGAAAATCAACCACTAGTGGAACTGAGTAAAATTTTGTTGCCATCCATGCATTTAAAGCTTGGTCTGATGAAAAATTTTGTAAAGACCATGAACCAAGAAGAAGCTGCCTTTACTTACTTATGAGAAAAGTTCCCCAGACTAAGTGAGGCAAAATTGAAAGACGGTATTTTCATCGGTCCACAAATACGAGACCTTATCAAGGATAAGTACTTCAACAAGCTCCTTCAAGGCAACAAAAAGGTGGCTTGGAACAGTTTTAAATTTGCAGTAAAATGACTTTTGGGAAACAGAAGGGCTCAAAACTATGAGGAGCTTGTAAACAAACTTTTGCAGAACTACCAGAAATTAGGTTGCAACGTGTCACTAAAAATACACTTCCTTCACTAGCATTTGGATTTTTTCCCAGAGAATTGTGGTGCAGTGAGTGATGAACACGGAGAACGTTTCCATCAAGACATTTCCTCAATGGAGAAGAGATGTCAAGGGAAATGGAACTGTGCTATGCTCGCTGACTACTGCTGGACTTTGGCAAGGGATGCCCCTACCATGGAATACAAGCGACAAGCAAAACGGGGGTGGGGGTGGGGGGAATTACATGATTTTGTTTGTGTTAAATAATGAACCTACATGAAAAAGACTGTGCAGATGTTCAATTTACATTGTAAATATCATCCCTAAACAGAATAAGTCTACTCAACACATTTTTTCCACTGAATAGTATTTAGTTTTTTATTTAATCCACCGTTCGTTATAATATTTTAACCTATTTCGTAAAATATCATGGTGGTAGCATAATTTTAAAACTAGAGCCAAGTAATTTTTTTTATGTACCTTTTCTAACTTCACAGATGCAAACAAATAAATTAATAACATATTCATCAGGGATACAAACATTTTTTTTTAAATTTGTTGCCCAGTGTTATCAGAGTCAATTAAAATTACTTCCAACAAAAGAGACACTTAAAAAACAGTGAATGAGATAAAAATTTCTTAAGCTGTTATATCGCACTACGATGACCTGGGGGTTCATGGGAGAAATCTCAAGGATAGCACGGCAAGGAAACAGACTTTTCACAGCAGTATAAACAGAAATATCCATCCCAACCTAAGTGCAATCTATCTACCTCTCCAGGTCTAGGATAGACAAGGATGTTGGAATTATCATAATTTCTGTAAATGGAAAAATAAGTGTCAAAATTCTCTACCAGTTACTACACAACATTGGCTACTGCATGTAATAGATCAAGAGTATCTCTACCACATACGCCAGTCACAGTTAACTACAAAAATATTTAAACTACTGCTACAAAGTACAACTTAAACAAAGAAAATATATAAAGTAATAAAAAGTTGCCAAATAATGAATTATTTCATGACCAAAAACTGTTTTGACACAGCTACCTGGCAAAAACATGCATTCTTTTGTTCAACATTTCTTGCCTAATTTAGCAACAAGTTATTATATAAATTATTACTCCAAGTGAAATGTAATTACTCTCAATGTGCCTGTAAATTTGGCAGAATCTTCCTGTTATTTTCAGTGCCACCTTAACTGTAGGATATACACTGTTCATTTCCAGGCCAGTGCTGTTACATACAAATCATTTCAGTCCTACCTTTTGCAGACGATATTATATACCATATTATCTAAGGAACTCCGTGTGAAACGATGGAGAACAAAAGTATTGGAAAGAGAGGAATGGGCATCAATTATAAAGGAAGCCAAGGCCAAACTGAAAGGGCTGTAGTGCTATAGGAAGAAGAAGAAGAAGAAGATATTATCCAAGGAAGATAGCCTTGAAATTAAATGGTACACATCAGCTTTAGGTTCATGGTGATGATTGCGTAGAAGCATACATACCATAACGAAAAACACAGACACTTTAGCAGTTGCTAGTAAGAAGACTGGACTAGAAGTAAATGCCGATCAAGCTGAGTACATTGTCATGTCGAGATTATAATGCAAGATGAAATCACAGAATAAAGATTGATAATGGTTTCTTTGAAAGGGTGGAACAGTTAAAATATTTGGGAACAACCCGAATGAGTCAAAATTCTATTCAGGAAGAAATTAAGAGCAGATTGAAGGCTGGGGGTGCTTGCCATCATTCGGTGCAGAACATTTTGTCTTCCAGTTTGCTATCCAAAAATAAAAAGATTATGATACAGAGAACTATAATTTTGCCAGATGTTGTGCATGGGTGTGACACTTGGTCTCTAACACTGAGGGAGGAATGCGGGTTGAGTGTGTTTGAAAATAGGGTGTTGAGGAGAATATTTGGGCCTAAGAGTGACAAGGTAACAAGGGAGTGGAGAAAACTACATAATGAGGAGCTTAGTGATCTGTACTCCTCACCCAATATTGTTCATGTGATCAAATAGAGAATAATGAGACAGGCAAGGCATGTACGGGGGAGAGGAGAGGTGTATACAGGGTTTTAGTGGGGAAACCTGAGGTAAAAAGACAACTTGGAAGACCCAGGCATAGATGGGAGGATAATATTAACATGGACCTTCAGGAAGTGGGATGTGGGGGCATGGACTGGATCGATCTGGCTCAGGACAGGGACAGGTGGCAGGCACTTGTGAATGCGGTAATAAAACTTTGGGTTCCATAAAATGCTGGGAATTTCTTGACTAGCTGAGAACTGGCTAGCTTCTCAAGAAGGACTCTGCTCCATGCAGTAAGAGTAAGTGTAGATCAAAATTTAAAATCAAATTTAACCCCCTTGGTTCCAAGCCCCAACCTAAAAGTATCTTCCATGATTGTCTGTTTCCTTGTACTACTCAGAGATGAGTTAATGAACAACATATTTCTCACCACAGCTAACCTAACAAAGAAATACACCAATACATGGAAAACTCTGACTTGCTTCTCAAAATCAGTATGTGCCACTGACTGCCACATGGATATTTTATCACAAATACATCCCACGAACTACGCTGGCAAGTAACGGTAGCAGGGCTACTTCTCCTGTATCCACAAAACCCGTGTAAACATACTCTCACCTTGTATCCCAGTCTGACCATTTTGATGTCACCTCCACTGCACAGACCTATAGCCACCTTAACAAGTACATTTTAGCCCCTGAATGCAATTCCTTGAAAATATTTCATCATAACTGTGAAATGCACATGATATTAGAGGTTCATGACACACGGAGCTCTGCAAATCTTACATGGGCCTTTTAAATCTTGAACTTCACACCAACTCACCCAAGCTGAAGAAGCTCTTGAATTTCAGGTAGACAGGGGTCCCTCTGGCTAAACCATTCAGGACACTGGGCTCTTAATTTGTAGTAGTTACTCATCTTGTGCTTGGTCTTTTCAAGATCAAACTTACAACCACGCAGAAAACGTACCACATTCACTGGATCTGCAAACAGAAGCACTAAGTGACGAAAGTGAAAGAGTATTGCAACAGTAACATTACTGAGATTGTTGTCATTTAAGTCCGCAATACTGGACATTCTGAATAAAGACAGATTACAAGCTGTGCAGTTTTTCACGTATATGTATGAGTAACATCAATTTGTAGATGAAGAAACTTATAAAACATGTCCAGCTCCATGTACTGAATATCCAAATTTAATGGAAAATAACCAGGATCTTGAGGGATACGAGTATAGTGCAGTGGTGCTGATGAAGATTCAAGATTTCTGAGGTGTTATACTGTGTTACCTGGCTGGATTGATCTGGCTCAGGATAGGGACAGTTGGCAGGCACTTGAAAATTTGGTAATAAACTTTCAGGTTTCACAGAACGTGGGGAATTTCTTGACTAGCTGAGAACTGGTTAGCTCCAGGAAGACTCTGTTCCATGGAGTAAGTAAGTCAGTAAGTAAGTATACTGTGCTAACTGGTAACAGTTACTGACATGGCCAGGGGCATGCGACTCCACCTTCTGGATCAAGCAGTCAAAGAAGGAGAAGCTTTACCAGAAAATATGGGTATACTATAGGTTAAGAACTGGGGCAACAAGCTAACAGAAGTCATGGAGTGGGTGGCGCCACAGCTGGTACAGGCATGAAAGTTGAGGAGAAATGACCGGTAGTTAGGTATAAGGTACAGAAATGTGAATAAATTTAAAATACAATAGGTATGTTGATATATAACAGTCAACATACCCATAGTATAACATCCCAGAAGACTTCATTCTTCAACACAAGACTTCAGGTACTAATGAAAAAAAAAAAAAAGATATTGTTTACAGGATATCTAATAGCTGCTTAAAATTCTGCTCTCCCACCTACATGAATATAACTGGCTCAATCTGTACTGTGTCCCCAAATTCTGACATGATACATCTTGATACATCCTTTGACACATGACAATTCAACATCAGATTTCAAAGCCTGTCTAAAGGAGTTGATTTATATCATTTTACACCGAGACGTGCAGATAAAATAATAGAAGTTAATTACCTGTTAATTTATATACCCAATGCATCACAACAAAAATGACTAGCCCCCAGTCAGCCCTTTCCCACCTTATCCACTTTCAACCATGGAAGTACTGTTGAAATCCAAGGGCACACTAAGAATTTCTGGTCTAACAGGACATTTGTATAAGGCCTGGACAGGCTATGAGGGTTGCAGTAGGTTGAGGCTCCCAGAATTTCTGGACAATCAGCACATGTTGGTGGCAAGGTTGTCACACCTACAGACCAGCCCCCTTTACCCCCAAGAGACATCCCTGGTACTCATTCCTGGGGGAAAAAATACTACTGGATTATGCAACAATGTTCCTCCAGTACAACAATGATCATATAGCAAAACTTCAAGCCCAGCAGAATGCTCTAAGGTTTACACCTGAACCACACGTCACCTCTAGCTAGTGGCAGTGGGTATGCCACATACTAAAAATACCATCGTCTTTCCTGGTACTTACAAATTACACCTGATGGCAGAAACAGCTTCCAGATTTATAACTGTATTAGAAAACAGCTTTCAGACTAGTGTTCCTAATGGAACCCAATGTGGCTCAAGGTTTCGTGCCACATAGTTTTTTGAAAAAAGCTTTTCTCACCCAGATGGTTCGGGAACAGATTTTATACAAACCACATCGTGCATTTAGGTGAGGTTGAGTTTGCAGCCAATCCAATATCTGACAAATATTACTGTCCCTTCTCTCATCCTCTTCATGAAGATATTCAGCTGCATGCTGTTTGGCTGCTGCAGGCAGTGTGCACTTGTACATTTCCATGCATGAAGACATCACACAAAAATTTCAAACTGCACCAAGACACAAACACCAAATTCGTAAGTACATCCCAATACAATCAGTACTTCAACATTTCAGCAAGGTGACTTTCCAGTGACATATGTTTTAACCCTTAGGCTACTAATGTCATATATATATGGAGCGCCTATTCTTGATGTTTCTAGATCACACACAACGACGCACCACAGTCGGTATGACTCCTCTGGACGAGTGATCAGCTCGTCGCAGAGACCTCTACCTGACAACACACGACACTCACAACAGACAAATATCCATGCCCCCGGTGGGATTCGAACCCAC
>Ga0268261_10003531_pt1 | contig 11530 bp, 11 predicted proteins | sample TergutNc150P1_FD_190353 | JGI IMG/M metagenome (GOLD analysis project Ga0268261, IMG submission 190353) | Nasutitermes corniger P1 segment gut microbial community from laboratory colony in Florida, USA - Nc150 P1 (SPAdes) (version 2) | ecosystem: Host-associated > Arthropoda: Insects >... | reverse complement strand
AGACTAACAGCCTTCCTGAAAATGTATGACCTGAAGATGACCTCATAGGTCGAAACATGTTGTCGAAATAAAACTTGTGAAAGACTAACAAAGCCTTCTACTCCAACACCTGTGCCTGTACAACCTTTCCTTACATAAATATCTACTTTATTACGTTTTATAGTTATAACATATATTAAAATAACATATGATTAATATTTTTGTAGTGAATTTTATGAAGTTTGTTATGTCAAAAGTTTATGTTAGAATGTTTGGTGTAAATCACGTGTTTAAAGTGACAAAAGTATCATTCATGCAGTTTTGAAACTTGTTAATTAAGGTGATAAACAATGATACAATTATTATCAGGAATTGTTTTGATGTTACATGATAGTTTCTGGTGAATTAAATAAGTATATTTATGTAGGATTGATGAGTATAGCCACACTTAACGCTCTATATATGTGGTGTCAGCTGTATGTTACAATATATGAGATGGTTGAGCATGTTTTTGGTAGTCATAATTCATCAGGGTATAGAGATAGGAGTTTGAAGTTTTTAAAATAGTTTCTGGATGTTTATGGCATGTGTCTTGGCAAAAAAATCAAAATTTTTCCACTGGAAAGGGCCAGAGCATGGTAAAGGCATAGGGTCACAGACATCTCCAACCCTTGGTTTGAGTGAGTTGAAATTTGTTGCCATGGTTACCATTGTTTTCTGTGTTGTGTGAGGTATATACCTAAGATTTAGCATCAGCAGATCAAAGAACTGAACAATGAGCATAAAATTGGTCTGTTCAAACCAGGTGTTTTGAGGCTCATATCATATGTTGATTGGTAGAAGCCTGATGTACTTAGAGTAGAGTACTGTTAAAATAAGTATGTTGAAATTATTTGTCAGTGGTTAGTACCATATTGTAGATTTAGTACACAATTTAGTTGTAAGATGAGGTGATTACTTGATTGCCCAGGTGAAAATCAGGACATGGCAAAGCAAGAACAGAAGAACTGTAAAACGAGAATTGCTTAATGCCTCAGTGGAATTTTTTAAGCTGGTCTTAACCTTTTAAAGCCTAGCGGTTTCTTTACATACCACCAGGTTTAACATTCAACAATTCTACATGGTGTTCGCTTTGCGTTGAGTGTTTTGTACGGATCTCAGAACAGACAGCGACCTTTGCTTTATACAACATTAACTGATTGGTTTTTATGACCGTGGTGGAAAGTGTTTACAGCGTGGTACGGACTGATTCCTTACATAAAGCAGATTACGTTTCGTCTTTTAAAGGTTAATTACTGTTAAGTTGCCTTCCTGACTGGGAAAAACTGTCAAATAATGGTGCATGACCCATATACACCAGGCCAAACCAGAGAGGAGCTGTACTGTCTCTTTGTGACATAAGTTGCATCATAGAGACTGAAATGTGCTATCATAGTCCAAAACGTGCAGCCACGTTTTTGTGGTCTGATCTCATGTGCTTGAGTGTGTCTGCACTTTAAGCATCATGCTTAATATTCTACATTTGTCTTTATATTTTACTATTTTTTTAATGTATAAAACATCCAATTAGGAAATTACCGGTGTACTCCATTTTCATTACAATAAATTCAACATGCTACTCAGTGTTGTATAAAATATAATAAAATTGTATTAAAACTTGTCACTGCTTATTGTAACCAATCCTTGCGAGGACAGTCTGTACATCATGAATGGAACATTAACCTTTACATTGCTGGTCATATTATTACTTCATCTAGATAAAATAGTGACAGAAATAGAACCATTTCCTTTGTACCTGCAAGCTGTAAAAAATCCTTTTATTTCCTTAAATGTTTTGTAATAAACTAGCTTAAATGTAGTTATGGGTGTAAAGCTTCTGAATCTTCCAGGATGTGTAAATTGTTACCATGAGTATGGCCTGGATTATTGGAAATGTGTAGTGACAAACTTGAATGGTATTTTATTGCATTTTTTATTGTATTCTTTTGAATGCTATATTTATTGTAATAAATAGTTCAGAAGATGCAGGTCTTGTTAAATCTCTTTTCCCCTATTTCTGCTGACAAGTTTGAGTTCTAGAATCACTACAAATGTTGCACAGGATGTGTTACGGTTGCTATTGCCGATTCTGGATTATAAAAGCGCGGTAAGGGCAAGTGAGAGTGATAAGGGATATGTGTAAGTCTTGTTTTCAAATGGGTGGCTTCAATATACATGTTAAATTATGAAAATATTTTCCATGTTCAAGATAGTTATGTGTAGGATAAATTGTGTACTTTATCTTTCAGCACCGTTGTAGATCGATCAGCAGTTTTACTTTACTGGTTAGTGATATGATGAGGCTTAGGGCTCTCTGTGTAATTAAATGATGTTTATTGTATCAGATTGATTGTTTTTGAATTTGTGCTTTTGACAGGATTGTTTCCTCTTGTTTTGTGTCTGTTTAAATTATTATTAGCAAGTTTCTTATATGGTAATTTTATTATAATTATTTGTATATAATGTTGAGTCTCTATAGTCTGGTAGTTATTCAAATTGTAGTGAAAAATATCTGTCGTTTGTAAGTTGCATATGATCAAGTTTCTATTGTTTGTGTTGCCAGAACATTTACGTATCAAACATATCATACATGTATTTTCAGCTTACAATAAATTATTATATTCATGGTGGAAGGTTTCTATCCATTATTACATTTCAAATCCAGTATTGTATGTGGCAGGGCATCGTTCATTGAGCTTTGTTAAAGATACATTTGTCAGTCATGGTTTATTGCAATTTATTCAAAATAATATAAATTGAAAAATATTTAGAGTCCATGCATCCCAGATACAGACAGGCATTTAAAATACCCCTGGGCTTGTGTGTCCTGTCTATAGAACTGTCTCAGCCATTTAAATATTTTGCTTTTGATGCCGTGGGACATATAGGGAAGCTTCACTCATTCTTAACACCCCACTAGAAGATTTTTTCACCTTCATGCTCTGACTGATTAAACCCTTGACAGAAAACCCCCATTATCCATTTTTATATGAGGATGTTTGTACCTACAACCAGTAAGGATGTAATGCCGATGGTGCAAAGCTTATTTTTCCTTCTCTATTTCTTCTGTCTTGTGTGTGACTGTTTAGTCTGAAGAGTGTATCTACGCAGCAATAATATGCTGACAGGCTACAATAAACAGGCATTTATCTGCCATAATTTTCTTTTGAAGGGCCCCGTTTAGAGCCCAAGATTACATTTCATTTCTTAGACTTCGGGCTGAGTTTACATCCACAGTGTTGTGTTGCATAGAAAGCTTGCATCTTCCAATTCAGCATTTTATAGTCAGTGTTGAATGTTGGCATAAAATGAGTCGAACAAGCAAGAGGCTATGGTTGCTGGAGCCCAGCACAATATCTGAACTGATTGTTGACACTGATAGTGATGAAGCGAGAGTGTCATGCGACGACATCAGTTCAGTTGATGGAGGTACTGAAAGTGTACCAGGGTTGTCACAACTGCAGTCATACCATGAAACAGCCAGTAGTCACAAGTCCAGCAGTTCAATTTCATCCAGTGCCTCTGAGGAAGAGGATGCTGGTGAGAGTGGGTCAGGTGAACAAATTCAACAGCCAGTACTCCTCCTGAACCTGACATTACTGACTCCGAAATGTTTGTGTTTTTGGCATTGACAATACAGATGGGACATGGTGTAAGAGACAAACTGACAGACTTCTGGTCAACAGTGGACCAGCTATACGCACCTTTCTATGGCACTGTGATGAAATGGGACCTATTCATTCACATCCTTCGTTACTTACATTTTACTGACAACAGGAATGAACTTGATAGGACAGACGAAAGTTTTGACAGACTGTGGAAGATACGAGATCTGTTTGAAATTCTAAATAGCACATTTTCCAAATTTTACAACCCTTCCAAAAATCTGGCTGTTCATGAAGTTATTGTTTCCTTCAAAGAGAGGGTGATTTTCAAACAGTACATACCAAAAAACACATGTTTTGCCATAAAAATTTTCAAACTTTGTGACTCAACTGGCTACATGTATGACATGAAAGTATGCCTGGGGAAGGACAGACAGCGCACAGCACAGCATGTGACAGCAAGCCATGTGACAGTGACAAAACTGACAAGGAGGATAGAAGGACATGGCCACAAATTATACAGGGACAATTTATTTTCTTCCCCTGAATTATTCGATGATTTGGTGAAGAAACAGATTTACTCTTGTGGCACTGTCAGGCCAAACAGGAGAGCATGCCACAAGACCTAGCACAGAAGTCATGAAAACTGCAAAGGGGAGACATTTGCGTAAGAACCGGGGCTGACTTGACGGCAATACTGTGGCGGGACAAGAGAGACTTATGCATGTTGACAAATATTTACAATGCCCCAACAGAAGGTAATTTCTGTAATGACAGAGGAAAAGCCGTAAAACCGTAAATTGTGATGGATTATAACCATCTTATGGGCTGTGTGGATAAGGGTGACAGAAAGGCCAACAGTTACTCCATCAGCCGACGCACATTGAAGTAGACAAAAAAAATTGTTCTTTCAACTGTTAGACCTTGTCATTCTCAATAGCTACATTCTTCATTCCTTGTGTGGAAGTAAGAAGATTTCACATAGAGATTTTCGATATACCCTTGTGAGGAATATGTTGGCACATGCTGGACCAGAATGCAGAATACCAAGGCCACTAGGTAGACCACCTAATGTTGAATCGCAAGTCACTAGGCTCGAAGTCTGGAGCGGCAAACACTGGCCTACCCTGTCTGAGATGCAGCTGTGGTGTCGCATGTGTAAGGTCAGGGGTGTGATAAAAAAAAGTTTTTGTGAAATGCAGTAAGTGTGACGTGGGACTGTGTGTGAAACAAACATGTTTCGAAGACTACCACACCAAGGCACAATTGTAGGAACATCTGGTGTAACCTCCCTAAGAAAAATTTGGGTCTCAAGATGATATGTCAGTAAACAAAACTGAAAATTTTCCCTTTTGCATATAATTATTCTGTATAATTATGAACTAAAAATTATCACTGTTTTTTTTTAACACATGCAGAAATATCTCCGTCTTATTTCCCCAAAAATGCCATTTAATTCATTATTTATTCTTGTTTGGTTCCCATAATATTAACATTTTTTTTTAAAACCGTATGCTAAAATTTAAATGCCTAGCGAAAAGAATGTCGTACGTGAAGGTGGACTGTTGCCGTTTAAATTCTGATGCGAAAAAGTTAAGAAAATTAATACAGGTACGTGATGTGTCATGAAAGTTGATCATTGTTATTAAGTTATGCAATATACTTATTGTGCAAATTATGTTAATGCATACAATATTAAAATTCTTCTTTGAATTACACTAAACAATATTTCTATATTTAAACATATTTTTTGTGCTATATGTCAGTTTTTTAAAGTTCTGATTCCTCTAGCATGATGAAGTATAAATAAAGTTTTCCATTTACTGTACATGCTATGAATAAAAGTGCAGGAGTGGATATTTGGGCGCTGTAATTATGAACCTTGGTACTAGAAGGAAGTGAGTGGTCAGTTTCATGCCCCATCTGCTTTATCCCTGGGGAATGTGCTGCCAGTACCCTTGGATTACAAACTGTACATGCTACATAGCCTGTCTGAATGCTTTGGAGAAAAGAAAATTCCCTGAACCTATCAGAAACAGACCACAATTTCTCAGTTGTTCAGCCCATAGTGCAGTCACTATGTAAGGTGCACAACTGGGGATGGAATGGAATAATAATTGCATGAGCTATATGATCTCAAAGTGTCGAAGAATATACGTCTATAAGACATAAAGAATTGTGTGTTGGGATGTGTATATATTACCTGCAATATTATTATTATCCATTAGTATGCAGTATATGTATTCCTGTGTGTGTATGCGCATGCGAGCATATATCTATATATATATGTTTGTATATTTGAGCATGTATCTATGTATGTATGTATATTTGAATGTACATATGTATGGATGTAGTGTATGCATGTGTGTGTGTGTGTGTGTGTGTGTGACTTTATGTATATATATATACATATATATGAATGTATATGTGTGTGTCTGTGTGTTTTGTGTGTTTAAATATGTACGTTCATACCCTGAACACTGTGTTGGAAAAGTAATATTCCTAACATATTTTCCCTCTGTATAATCAAGGTAAAACCCCGTGGACAGTAACATTTCTCCTACATCACTGAGGAGATGCTGGTGGTAGCTGGTTTGTATCCCAAACCATTGCCTATGGGAAGTATGGTAGAGACATTAATTTTCCAACGTAATATTTAGAATGTGCATTTTTAGAAATGACTTTAGCTCTGTGTATGATGTCAAGAATTATATATTTCCTACCTCATGTTCAGCTGTTCTCAAATGTCAACCCAGTGATTTTCCAGAATTAGTTCCTCCACTTGTGCCACATTCACATCCATCCTGTCACATGTTGGGCCACCTGTCATGGTCATCACTGCAGACGTCTTTTCCAGTAATTTTCAACTCCACGACTTTTGATGTGCTCCACTCTCATTATATCATCAACACACTTATCAACTGGAGCTGAATGTCAATGGGGAAAAGTGTTTCACCCTTAAATACCAATCACACTGTGAACTTCCCTGTGGGACACAGTAGAATTTTGTTGCCTTTGCACACCAATGTATTCTATAAAAGGCATCTCTCAGTCCTGTGCCATCTATTGCATGTTACCCCTGTTATGAGGGCTGCTTCATACTGAAAAATAAAATGATTTGCACACCAATGTATTCTATAAAAGGCATCTCTCAGTCCTGTGCCATCTATTGCATGTTACCCCTGTTATGAGGGCTGCTTCATACTGAAAAATAAAATGATTTGCACACCAATGTATTCTATAAAAGGCATCTCTCAGTCCTGTGCCATCTATTGCATGTTACCCCTGTTATGAGGGCTGCTTCATACTGAAAAATAAAATGATTGTATAACACAGATGTTTCAGGCAAGGAGCCTTGCTTATTGAGTATGTTTCAAACTAATGAAAACTTTGACCAAACAGTAAGTTGTTACTGAACAGATATAGCATGAGGAAAACAGTTACTGTAATTAATGTTTTGAATTCTGTTGGATGTAATACTATGTAGGTTTACTACTGAACAGAGTGTAACATCCAAGAAGACTTGATATTTGGAAACAATTGCTATGAGATCCTCTGGACACTGAATTGCAATAATTGTCAAGATATTGACAACTTAGAGGTTTTGTGTACTTGGGTGTGTGACAAAATTTTTAGTTTTTCTTCGCAACTAAAATGGTGGAAGTGACATGCCTTGTTAACTATTAATCTAATCGCTGTTATTGAATGACGTACTACTTCTATGAAAATAAAGTATGTCAGGGAGAAGAAAGTGATGGCATGATGAGCAACACTGTTGAAGGCTGTGTGTAGCAATTCAGGTATAAAGAAACTGCCAATCTTGAAATACAGATGACATTGGGTACAGCTTTTTGAAACATAGAGCATGTAGATTCTTTTGTGATGATTCCTAGTATATGACTAGTATTGCCAGGGTATTTGTTTAGGATAGTCTAACAGATTTTTGCAACTTGTGTTAGCTAATATTACTACTGCTGTAACATTTGTAAATACAATGCTGTGATTTGCTTCTGTAGTTTGAAGTTTTGGCACACTGTTCATTTGTGTTCCATCAGCATTGTTTGGTGGTTCCAGCAAAAATGTTGATGGTAATTGTAACTGGCTGCATCCCATCTCACCCTGTTGTGTCACCTGCCTGGCAGGTGATCTGTCAAGTGTCAGAAAATGCTTCTTTGACTCTGATGTGTAAGCAGTCCAAGACCTCCTGTTAAAATGAGCTTTGCATATGTGTTAGCCCCAGGAAAGATACTGGAAAAGAAACAAAAGACCAAGAAACCTTGTTTTGTGTCTTTGCTTGGACATTGTGAAGGCTGTGATAATGGTACACAAGCAGCAGATGTCACATGTTTTGGCACCTCCTCTGTTTTACATGTCCTTGTATTTTGCAGTTGGGTCACATTTCAATGCCAGATGTCTACACAGACCAATGATGCACTGATTCTAGCTCTGCCCTGTGTGAGCAAACTTCATGCTGGTGCATGCCATGCATGACTAAATGTCACCCCCCCCCCCAGACCATTCCCTTCTAGCCAGTGAAGATATTTCTTTCTGAAAAAATGTGTCCTGTTTCCAGTGTAATTCAGGTACTCATAAAATGCACTACACTTACAGAAACATACCTGATTGTGGCAAGTTTGAGTTTAGATAACTGGACTCCAAGGCTGATTCTTTAGACCATTGTATTTTGAGAAATAAGTGAAAAGCACCTACTCTTAAAGTGCTGGAAGTTCCATGTGTATTTAATCTCCTCCATCATTCACCTGGGTGATGAAGCATGTTCTAATGGGTTTGTTGAGGGACTAAAGCCCAATATGCAAATGCATAAAAAAAATCGTGACATACAGGTAGCTAACAGATTTTGTTTCCTCATACCCAGCATGTCCATGGACCCAATACAGCCCCACAATATGCTGTATGAAGATATCATTCAGCGCATTTTGGCACTGTTGTACCAATGGAGATGTTCTAGCAGCCTGAAGGGCTTTCAGAGCCACATGGCTGTTAGTGTAAATACTCACATACTTCTCTGATCTACCATACAATTGAATTTCATAAGCACAAGCCAAGACAGCATATATCTCAGCCTAAAAAAACTGTAGCAGACCATCCTAGAGAAATACTGAGCCTTCTTCCCACAGATTGCCCATGGACTCCAGCCCCAGTCCCCTCCTTCATCCTTGACCCATATGTAAACCAAATGGGCCCTTTAACTACAGGAGGAGTCACAGGTCCTCTGGTCCATTCTTCTCTAGGCAACATAGTAACCATATTTTTTAGTTCAAATTTAAATGCTGGCCTCATAACATTGACCCCCATATTACATATGGGATCTGACTGCTGAAGCTGCATCATTATGCTAATATGTCCTTGATTGGGGTGAAGGTGAGACCAACATCCCAAACTCCAGAGGTAATGTGCACCTAACCTTGCCTCACTGTGAACTAATAACTCCAGTGGGGGAGACAAGTAAGTGTATCCATAGCACTGGTAGCAGTAGTGCCCATCGCTCCTATTATCCCTAAGCATGCAAGTCTTTGTACTCTGCTTATTCTTTTCTTGGCACTAGCCGTCTGACAGCCAGGCCACCAAACTAAGGATGCAAAAGGGATGGATGGCCTAATGATAAAGATGTAGAGCCAGTGGATCATCTTGTGTCTCAGACCCCATGTCACACCATTCACCCTCCTACAGGCACACAACAAATTGTGAGCCTTCTTTACTTTGACATCCATGTGCTTCTTCCAAGTCAGCCAAGAATCCAGGACTACCCCGAGATAACTGATGTAAATAGAGCAATATAAAGTAACCCCAAAATATTGTGGTTCAAAGAAATTAGGGAGTTTCCTTCTTGTGAATACAACAAGCCCAGTTTTGTCAGGATTAACTGACAACCCAAACTTGCCGCACCATGTCTCTATTGTATTGTATGAGGTCCAATAACATATTTGGGAATTTTGCCACCAATAGGAGACAAATGTCATCCACATAGCCTTGAGTATATATTCCACCCCCATTGAGCCTTGCTATCAAATCATCAATAACAAGGCAGCATAGGAGTGGTGACAAAACATCTCCTGTTGGACAACTGCTAAATACCGCAACACTCTTGGAAGATCTACCAAGAGTTGCTGCAGCCATGCGGCCCTACATGGTAGCTCTAATCCACTGTACGATGGTGTAGTTAACCCCATGTTTGAAAAGAGCAGCACACATGGAGTGTAGGAGGTGTTATTAAATGCCCCTTCTATATGTAAGAATACACCCAGAGCTGTCTCCCGCAGGTCAAGCGCCTTCACCCAAACCACCAGTTGGTGAAGGGCCGTTTCCACAGATTTCCCAACCTGGTATGCATGTTGATTGGGATGTAATGGAATAAGAGGCAAAATTTCATCCCTTAAAGGTCTATCTACCAGCCTGTCCATGGTCTTAAGTAAGAACAATGTGAGACTGATAAGTCTAAAATCCGTACGTCCACAGTAGGAATTCTTACTGGGCGTAGGTATGAACACAAACTTAACCTGGTGCCAAATGGCTGGAATGTAGCCAGTTACCAGGCAGGCACGAAAGATCTTGACCAGGTAAGGGACGAGAATCCTCCATCCCTCTTGCAACAAGGCCAGTAATATCCCATTAATTCCTGGACTTTTGTATGGTGCAAAAGAATCAATTGCCCATTTCTCTCTCCTGTAAGTGACAACCCTCGCAGCCACCCTCCAGTCCAAACATTTGGCACTACGGGCAGGGGCTGCCAGCTACTCTATAACCACCGAGTTAGGAAAGTAAGTAACAAGCAAGAGCTCTAAGTTTTCCCCTTTGGATTGTGTATGCCTTACCGAAGGAGCCACCAAAGATTCCAGCTAGATAGTAAGGTCTCTACAAAGAGCTCTGTATAACAACACTGACATGGGAAGGTCATTAGCGGAGTTACAGAAAGTCCTCTATGCATTTTTTGAGGCCTTCCTTACCTTCCTTCTGTATCTCCACTGAGCCTTTCTGTAGATTTCCCAACCTTGATTAGGGGCATATTGAATAGGTTTTTAAGACTGACAGTACTCGGTGGATTAAGTTTATTAGTTTGATATTATCATTGATGCAAATATTACTTGCAGTCACCCTTGTAATGTAAATGTATGTTAATATTGTCCCATGTTTTATTTTTGTGTTTCTCATTGCTCAGATTCACACTGATAACCACCAGCAACGTCTTGAACAAAATATTTCTTGTCATTCATTAAAATGATACAGCTGTATAATAAATTCACTCAGTTTTACAATCTCTCTTACAAAAAAACAAGGTAATAAATTTCTTCCACTTTTCGGGCACTTCCTCCATATTCGAAATAGAAGTAATAAGCTGATAGAGCTCATGATGTGCTATTTTAACTCCAGATTGGTTCACCTGAGCTAAAATTGTTTAGTGATTGGTGACATATCTCTTTCACTCTACAGTAACCATCTCCACCTCAGAAAGCACGTGTATCGGGCACTAGACGCTAAGGTGTATGTTGGACATTACACTCTGCCTAACATGATTATTCCATTTACATTCAGTAAACACCAAAACTGATTTTTCTTCCTATTCTACCGACTGTATACTGTAAAGGAAAATGCGGAAGCTTTAGTAGTTGCTACTAAGGAGAGTGGACTAGAAGTAAATGCTGATAAAATGAAGTACATGGTTATGTCTCGGGATCGGAATGCAGGGCGGGGTCACAATGTGAAGACTGAGAATAGTTCCATTGAAAGGGTGGAAGAGTTCAAATATCTGGGAACGATGTTAGCAGATCAAAATTCTATTCAGGAAGAAATTAAGAGCAGATTGAAGTTAGGGAATGCTTGCTATCATTCGGTGCAGAATCTGTTGTCTTCCAGGTTGCTATCCAAAAACTTAAAGATCAAGATATATA
>Ga0268261_10003530_pt1 | contig 11530 bp, 7 predicted proteins | sample TergutNc150P1_FD_190353 | JGI IMG/M metagenome (GOLD analysis project Ga0268261, IMG submission 190353) | Nasutitermes corniger P1 segment gut microbial community from laboratory colony in Florida, USA - Nc150 P1 (SPAdes) (version 2) | ecosystem: Host-associated > Arthropoda: Insects > Digestive... | reverse complement strand
GATTGTTTGGTGATGTAGCCGTGCAGTATTGTTTCCATGATCTTATTTTTTCTCTCTTTATAACCGCTTGGTACTCTTTCTTGGCCTTTGTGTATTGGTTTTTCCTATTTTCTCTTAGTTCCTAGTTATTTGTCGTCCGTTGGTATCGTCTTCTCAATGCGTTTGTTCTTTTCCTCATTATCTTTAATGATTCCGTCCACCAGGGTATTGTTTTTCCTTTTACTTGTGTATTTGGTGGTTTACATATTTCTGTACATATATGTAAGTATGTATGTATGTATGTGTGTATGTCTGCATGTATGTATGTATGTAAGCACTAGCTCTGCCTATTACTAAAAGTGTGTGAAATTACGTTCACTAATATTTGTGTAATTTCATCACTGAACTGCACAGTGTCACTAACTGTACTTCAGCTGATTCATATTGCAGCTGCTGCAGTGTTCTAACTTGCCACAGAAATGTCAACTGATCAGACAGTAACTGATAGTTTGCTCACAACATTCTGTTCCATTCTGCACTGCTATACGTAATTACAATGCAGCACAGTATGCTATCAGCAGACAGTTCAAGACACGTCATCAACAGTTCAGTTGCTTGAATTCTGTGTGATTTGTAATTGTAAGGTCAGTGACTGCTACGTGTTCCGTTACAAGCTTCACTTTCAGCTCAGCCAGTGGTACTGTCAACAGCACCGTACATAAAATGTACCGTACTGCCATGTTCAGTTGTACCTCACCACATACACAATATTGCTACATCGTACACACGGAGACACATAAAACCGTGAAGAAAGGATCGTAATGCATTATTCTCTACATTAAGGTTTTTCCTTATATTTCAAGTCTGTTCACATAACTCCTGTTGATGGTTCTTTTGGGAAATAATTGCGTATAGGTGTGTAAATGTCACCAATTACACGGCACACAAAACCTGTTGATAAGCAAAGCAATTGAACGTAAAATAAACAGTAATTTCCATGTACGCGTAACGTTATAATGTGACCAGTTCACATATCCATTGTTGCAGTGGAAAAGCAGTAAGTACGACATATTCTGTTACCCATCATACAAAACGTACTGTAGCCTGTCTGGTTGTACGTACATTATATCACAAGCGGAAAGATTTTTATGGAATATTTATTAAGCCTATAACATTTTTTTGGTGTTCTCTACGACTTTTGTCCGAAACTTTTCTAATTGTAGCAAGATATCAGCGAGCTGTCATAACTTGACACAGCTGTTCATGTAAAGTATCGGATAATTTTTTCTTATTTTAATGATATTTCAGTTTTCTAGAGGCGTTTCGGGAAAAAGTCCTCAAATATAAAATTTCATGAAAATCCGTCCAGTGCAAGCTGTGGTGTTATATTTCGGCGGACAGACAGACAGACATGAGGAAGATAAGAAGCTTTTCGTAATTTTGTAAGCGCGCTGTAAGAACAGACTCACATACACAGTGCTACTGTCATTTATTTATATATATTTATATATATATATATACATATATATGTGTGTGTGTGTGTGTGTGTCGCACATGACTATAGGCAGAACAGAACGCTACAGGGGTCAGTATACCATAGGAAGGAGGAAGAAATTTGTGTGATGGCGAGCGATGTTTGGTGTTGCATAACAGACATTACTACGGCTATCACACCATCGACACTGAGATTGGTGGGAGAGAAAACTTGCGTTGGAGAAATAAATAATACACAAAAAATTTTGTAGTTGGAAACTCTGAATGGAAGAGCCAACTTGGGAGATCTAGTCGTGGATGGAGAGCTAAGGAAGGACAGTATGAGGATCTGGACTTACGAGTTACAAATTTTATTGTGTTAAGTCAGAAAATTGCGTGTTTTTGCTTCGTCACTTCCAGCCCCACTGAACAGAGCAACAAATTATTTGTCTTTAATAATTTGCAAACTTTCCCTTATTTGTATAAAGCCACTTCGATCTCACTTCTGTCACTTCTGGCAGGCTGCTGCTGTACTAGGCTAATGTAGTCACGTTGCGAAACACGTAGAGGCGACAGTAATTGAATAGCCGTTAATAATTCATAATGTCGCGACACAAAATACATGGCAAAGGGATGGCTTTGAAAAGATGTCAAAATTTGGACTGACTGATTGAACAGATTACACAGAACGTGACGTCAGAACTCGGTTCTGTGTGTTGGCATAAAGGAAATGTAAAATGGAGACGAAATGTTGGAAGCGGAACATAATGTTAAATACTGCGCACATATTCACTAGTACAAGTGACACTGTGAGGCCAGACATTGATGATGGTATTGCAAACATAGAGTGTGCACTGTGTCTCTGCTGCTAGGACCAGCGGGTTGGGGCTGGTTAAAGAATTATTAATTAATTATTTATTATTAATTATTAAATTAATTATTATTAATGAATTAATGTATTTTTGTAGAAATATACTGCACAGTGCACATAATTGTAAATCCAAATGCTCGGAATTGGGGCCTGTCGTGATTACCCATCTTCATACAATTTCGACTGTAGCCAGTGTTTCCAACGAAGCAGGATGAGAACTAGTGTCTGTTCTTCTGTAATATGTTGAATTTTATGACCCCAACATGTGAATATAATTTAGAAATATTTTACATTTTATGAACCCCAAAAACATTTATAATCTATCAAACTGAACTTTCACACTCATTACGCATTTTGAGGTCACAGTACGTTTTAATTATTGGGTTTTCAAACTGTTTGGGATCAAATAAGCAGTGTAAATTGAAAATGGACTGCAATGTTCGTCTCGGGTTTATCTGGCTGAACTGAAAAGACATCCGGATTCAACAGTAAACTGTGTGGGCAAGGTGTATTGATTTTCGATGTTCCAGCAGGTGGCACTGTTCTTTGAGAAAATCAAATAGGACTGGACTAATCTGGCTAAGGACAGGGCATTATTTTGTATTTCGATGAATCATTATGAGAACTTCGGGCGGAGAACATGTAATTGTAGGAAGGAAGAGAGTGTAATGAGAGTGTGAATAACTTTACAGCAGGAACGAGAGAAATACACAGAGAATGAGACCAATTTCACGCAAGACCAATAATGGAGCACACTGAACGACAATTTAAAAACATGTTGTATGCAGTGTGTAAATTGGAATAGAATTGATGTAACTGGTTTAATACAGTTAATACATTTGTAATTTTTTGACTTTTTATATTTGTTAATATTTCCGTAAGAATGGCTCAAAATGAGGATTGATGACGAAGTAAGTATATGTCTGAATGTGTATATATATATATATATATATATATATATATTTATGGATGTTTCTTTGTATGTATGTATGTATATTACACACCACATTCATGCATATGAATTGCGATCACTCTCACTAAACATATCCATAAATGTATTAAATCTTCTCTCTCTAAACAACACTATACATATCAACATATATCGCTATGTCTTATATCACTCAAAATACTGCAGTTCCACTGTAATGTCTTGCACTTGTACTATTTATATTCTCACAATGACGTATACTGTTGTTTTGCCACATGTTCCTTCCTCTGTTTTGATTATCGCTGATGATGGCTCAGCTGAGCCGAAATATGTAAGACAGTATGTTGTGTGAAGTAACATGAAATAAACTGAATGTAAGTGCATTTACTGGGGCTTATTTAAATAAACACTTGCACTATATCACAGCCACCCGACATCACTTAAGGACAGCAAAGTCAGTTCTGTTGTACTGCTAACATTTTGGATAATCTATTGTGTTTAAGAAATATAAAATATTTGACAGTCACACATCCACTAATATCTGTAAGCCATGTAGAATTCAGCGTCTGAATTTCTACCAAACATGCGACAATTCTTCTTACACACACACACACACACACACACACACACACACACACGCAAGCCCTAAGAACTGCTAAACATTCGCTATATCGCAGTAAATGTGAGATTTGTGGCTTTCATTTGTGACTACAGTGACTATTGCGTTGTGAGATAAGACAGATGGAGAGTGTTAGACATTTGAGAATTTAGTCTTTGTGGGATGTGAGGATCTAAATTACGTTCAAGAATAAACTTGTGACAAAAAAACTTAATAGCCATTAAATATAAAATATGATATATTTTATATTCCATTTCAGATCAACCACAACTGCCAATATAAAACCCCACAAAATCAAACCCATATTCAATGTTATGCAATTTATACTATTTTACACATATTTTAATATAACTGTAAGTATTGTGGGATCTCACACTACATTATTGCTCTGCCTGTACCTGAAGTTCAGTTTCTGTAAGTTTGCCAGATGAAGGTCGGCAAGATAGGAACATGTAGACATTAAAATAAAGAGAACTCGAAACTAGATATATTGTTGTGTTTGACGGAAGCTATAAATAATTTGTTTATCCTGTAACTCACTAAAGACAATTGGATGTCCTCTATAAAATTAACTGTCAATACAGTCGGTAGAACAAAGAACACTGTTCTGACATCAGCACTTGCCATACAGACAGCAGAACAACAAAACACTGTTCTGACATCAACACCTTCCATACAAACAGCAGACATCAAACACATTTCACATAACGTTTAGTTTTATGTTTAACTGATTGAAATCTGTTTTAAAACAATGAATTTAACGAGTCCAGTTCAACTGCTTAGTTTGATGGCACATGAAAGCACCTTATTTTGAACAATTACGATCATTGCACACTGTCTGCTGGACACTGAGTTTGTATCACATTAGAGTGCAAAACAAATACGGTCTCTTATACTTACCTGATGATAAATACCTGCTGTTATCCTTACCTGATGATGAATACAGACTGTTATCCTTACCTGATGATGAATACTGACTGTTATTCTTACCTGATGATAAATACTGGCTCTTATCCTTACCTGATGGTAAATACTGGCTGTTGTCCTTACCTGATTATAAATACTAGTTGTTAAACTTACCTGATGATAAATACTGGCTGTTATCCTTACCTGATGATAAATACTGGCTATTATCCTTACCTGATGATAAATGCTGGCTGTTATCCTTACTTGATGTTTAAGCTACTCAATACGTACTGTGAAGCACTGTCTGCCGTAACTTCTGCTGTAGGAAATTAATCCTTTTCTTGCTTGGTTGTGGTTGTTTAATAAGGCGAAAATTCAAAATGTACAATCAATTGCATACAGACTGTAAGACTGAAAGGTAAAATATTAAAAGACCTTACTGTAACTACTCATGTTGTTATGCTAAGTAGTTCTTGCCAAAGAAAAGGAAACTCACTGATATACACCCCCAGCTTTTCTCTTAAGTTTTGTATAACCTTCTCTACAACTTGAGGAACTGCAAACTGTATTGCTAGGTAAGGGTGTTTCGCTCCCTTACAGCCGTCTTGTGGGGCTACGTTACATCCCTCTTCTGCCTTTTTTCCCTCATATGTAATGAGAAAAAAGGAGGAAATGTTGGCAGAGCCACTTACTACTGGAATTTGGAACTACATGCAACCAGGACGTACCGCGCTATATCGGAAAAACGTGTACCTATAAAAGTACTCCAGCATCGTGACAATGGTAACACACGCAGTGCAGTCCGGTACAGAACACAAAATGATGGGCCATAGGGGGAGAAGAGATATAGTTCTGCTATTTCCGTATCTGCGGTGCTAGATGAGGATGGGCGGTCGACGACACGACCCGGCCGCATTACACTCCGGGAATGAGACAATTTTACAGGAACAGGGTGGGCTCCAGGGCCGGTCTGTACGGGTGCGGTAAATCTTTCTTCTGTGTTCTATCCCAGACCGTGTAACATGTAGTAAATCGCTATAATGACTGTGCTAACGCGGTCCATAAAGCAGTCAGGTACCTTGAGTGAATGTCAGCAAATGTGGTGATAGTGTACAGACAGATATAAATAAATGCAAATCTGCAACTTGGAAAGAGAGGGTCAAAACTTAAGCTGACTGGGAGAAGTGGGTTAATTAGGCGAAGATTCGCATTGGAAAGTAGTGCGTCTGTAAAGAAGAAGAAGAATCGCGAAGACGTTTTCAAGTTATTGCAAGTTTCGTCAGTGGCAACACTTGTTCAAGCATTATCTTGTGAACACAAGCATATTCCAACAATTCTAAGCCTGAAATCCACTTGACAGTAAGCTGCAAACACCTGCGCAGTCAGTCCTCTCTCCTCTGTCAACCGCAACAACTCTGTAGTCACGCAGGCAGCAGGCATTACGCCATCTTTCTACTGCACGTGTTTGTCATGCAAATACGTAAATATACGAAATCCCTTCAAAATTTAAAAACATTTTTACTTTCTTTCCCAGTAAAGCGTTTCTATTTATAAAATGTAGAGAAGTTTTGCAAACAACCAAAATCAAATGTGCCCAAAATTGCCCGCCGGCCGCAAAGATTGTGTTCCTTAATTGCACTCCGGTCTGTGTGTGTCTAGCATCGCCCTGAACACGACAGTGACGGTACAGCTGTGGCTGTTAAGTTCACGACGGCGTACAGGAGCAGTGGAGGTATTCTCCTGATATTCTTAACAACGGCACTAGATGGGGTAACTGGACAGCCTTACACTACGTTTGAACAAAACTATCGGTAATTATTGGATAAAGGCTGATTGGGCGCCAGGAAAGATCTGGGAGTTTCTGGAGATTTGGAACGCAGACAGCCCAGTCTACAGCCCTGTCCCTACCAAATTGCCTGATATTGGTACACAGATTGTATTTATATTGTAGACTTTTATGCTGTGCTGCGCACCTCGTACAGCCCCGTTTTGTGTCCAGATTTATATAACATTATAGATAGAAAGTTAATATTAATATGAATCTAACAAGCAGGATTCGCGAGCGTGGACCGTGTTCATTTATGTAGAGATCACGGATAGGAAGTTGTAAACACTCAATTTAACTTGCAGGTTCCAAAATCAGCCGGACTTCTTTATTGGCCAGTAAGATATCCAGTCTCTTTAGAGGAACTGAGTTCTGAGGAGCTGCTTACTGGCTTATTTAATTGATGTGAAATGCAATTCGCTCTCCAAACTCTACCAACAGTCCCTTCAAGTATATCTCCGCTCTTCGTGCGTTTTTGCTGAAAGTCGAAGTGAAGCATTTCTACACCACTTCTGTTGAGACCTTTCGATATGTTAGCAGTACCGACATACTGCTCAGAAGCTGATGGTTACTCAGCCCATAAAGAAATCTGCCCTCCCCCACGCAACGCCACGTGTCTTGACGTCCATCCAGTCCCTGCTCTAATTCACCTCATTACGCGCGTTGCCAAATATCGGCACTCAGCTTTCTGAGAGGTTCTTATTATTTCGCATCTTCGGAACAAAAATATATGCGCTGTCGCTTATATTGCGTGCTACATATCCGGCTAATCACTGTCCTACTCCCATTTAAATCGTTAGTATGCATTATTGCTTTGGCGGGGAACGATTCAGAGAGCACTTGAAAGACCAAGTAGGAGATGGGAAGATAAAATTAGCCTAAAATTAGGCTGGTAAATAGCCTTCTGGATTAATTAATCTGGCTTAGGATAAGGACAAGTCGTGCGCTGTTGTGGGAGCGGTGATGGACTTTTGGTTTCCATGACAACTGGCAGTTTTTAATGATACCACCAGTGGGCTGATCAAAGGACTGTTCTGAGTTGAGAGTGTGACGACGTGTCAGAGCAGTGGCGACGGTGGCGACAGTAAGCAGCAGAGCTATCGTCAGTTGAAGTAACCACAAATTTCGGTACATCACGAGAAGAAGTTTGTTGACAGCCGGCAGATTGTATCACGTGTTTCTGTTAAATTATTCATTGACAAAACTCGGTTCAGCTGAGTTCAATCAATACCACGCAGCTAGCCCGCCCTAACCTTGTTATACACACATCAATCATTCTTTACACTCTCTGGGCTGAACCTCCCGTCCGCTGTCACAACAAACACACACACTGCGACTGTTACAGTTCGGCGAACATTACCTCCTTTAAATTAAATAAACATTCGATGAAACACAGACATGCTTAAAAATGTTTCGTTGGGAACCCCCAACGAAGGAGAGTATTTCGAAACGCACAAGCCTTTAAAATTTGCCAAATAAATTTTATCTTAATAATAATATTAATTAAATATCAAGACCGAGATTTAACCCTTTACAGCCACGTGGTCACTACATATACCGCACAGTGGTCACTATATATACCGTGCAGTAGACACTATATATAGCGCACATTGGTCAATATATGTACCGCACAGTGGTCACTATATGTACCGCACAGTGGTCACTATATTTACCGCACTGTGGTCACTATGTGTACCGCCAGTTTAACATTCAACAATTCTCCATTCTGCCCACACAGTGTATTTATATGTTTTGTGTGGATCTCAGAACAAACAGCGATTTTTTCCCTATAGAGCATTAACTGACTGGTTTTTTTATAACAGAGGTTTAAGCGTTTACAGCTCAGTGGTCATTATATGCACTGCCCATTGGTCACTATATGTACCGCACATTGGTCACTATATGTACCGCCCAGTGGTCACTATATGTACCGCACAGTGGTCACTACGTATACCGCACAGTGGTCAATATATGTACCGCACAGTGGTCCCTATATGTACCGCCCAGTGGTCACTATATGTACCGAACAGTGGTCACTATATGTACCGCACAGTGGTCACTATATGTACCGCACAGTGGGCACTATCTGTACCGCCCAGTGGTCACTATATGTACCGCACAGTGGTCACTATATGTAGCGCCCGGTGGTCACAATATGTACCGCACAGTGGTCACTATATGTACCGCACAGTGGTCACTATATGTACCGCACAGTGGTCACTATATGTACCGCACAGTGGTCACTATATGTACCTCACAGTGATCACTATATGTACCGCCAGTTTAACATTCAGCAATTCTACTTTCTTTTCACACATTATATTTATGTGTTTCGTGTGGATCTCAGAACAAACATCCATTATTTCCCTATACAACATTAACTGACTGGTTTTTAAAACGGAAACAGAGTGTGTTTACTGCGCGGTACGAACTGGGTATTTATATATATTTCAGAAAATCGGTAGTTTTTGAAAGCTTATTAACAAACAGAGATTTCTTCAGCAAGAACAAATGACTGTATGACTAAATCTCCCCGCTCAGGACAGCGGCCAGCGACGGATTTTTGCACACGACAATTCATATCCTTTGTACAAGAACTCCGGATAATCCGGATAATTAATCAATCGGCTGATAAACCTTTAACTTTTCAAGGACAGTTCTTCTCCGAGTAGTCAGTCTGTGTTCATACCCAAACAACAAAATACCGAAAGGTCGTAAGGCATTATTCGACAGTGTGGAATATTAATCAAGTATTGCTGAACGCGTGGTCCCGGTAGCTCAGTCCGTATAGCGACTGGCTACTGGCTGGACGGTCCGGGGATAGAATCCCGGTGGGGGCAAGATATTCCGCACCTGTTCAGTCCGGCCCTGGGGCCCACCCAGCATCCTGTACAATGGGTACCGAGTCTTTCTCTGAGGGTAAAGTGAGGCCGGGCGTGACGCTGACCCCTCATCCCCTTCTAGTGCTGTTGGCTATGAAAGAGTAGAGCTATACCTCTACTCCCCCGTATGGGCCTTACGGCCTGTACAGAGCCTCAGTGCCTGTACAAGGGTTACCTTTACCTTTATTGCTGAACGCGGTAACCATCGATTTTTAGTTCGTGGTGCAGTCAATAGACTTTTAACATCCGCAATGCAAGGTACTTAGCTTGAATTATCATAGTTGGTTAAAAACCTAAAAAATTAAACACGCAAAATAATTTACTTGTTGTGTGACCAGACACATGCCTGCGTATGACGCCGTCCGTATGCAGACAGGGGAATGAAAGTTTGCTGTGTCGTTAGAGGAGTGAAGCAATGGTGGATTGTAGAATAGAGGGTGGAAGCGAATTCTAGTCGCAGACAGAAACACACGCACTGTCATTTCGTCCTCTACAAACCTCACATGAAGTGACACGCCACTGAACTCGTTACTAAGGCTCAGTATATCAGCTGAATCGTTGGCAGGAATGTAATCCTCGGAAGACCAATATTAACCGGGATCTTATTTATGTTTTCAGTTTGTACCGCGCTGTAAACACATTCTTTCTGGGTTACAATTTTAGGGAAATAATCACCGTTCCGATATTCGTACAATGCACAGTGTGAGCAGATCAGGGAAATTTTAAACGTCAGAACTGGTGGTACATGAAGTACAATTCGGATTTACAAGGAATAAGAATAAACAGAGTTACGAATTTACTTGCCTGACTTGGTTCTGCACAGCGTATGGTACTGTCTGGCAGCACTGGCCTTACAGCTAAACAGCACTACTATTATTACAATTTAAACAAATGGAGAATGTCAAATTAGAACAATTTTCTTTTGTCCTATCACTATTTTGCTTCGAAATTTGCTGTAAAGGAAACAATTTTTATATGCCTAAATAAAACCACATGTAACTATCTACACTTAAAATTTCTAGTAGTAAATATCAACAAACTGACCCCCAACCCAACCAGTGAGTTAATTTTATGATATTGGATATTTACTACAATTTTCTGCGCAGCTATATTCCTTTGGTATCCACAAAACATTCTGCCTGTACTGTAACACATTTAGAGTCACGCCAGCTGTGGGGCTCTATCAAAAGTACAAATTAAAAGCAGGAGACATATACGCAGTTCTGTTCTGTTCGGTCTGTAAAAATTAGTGACAAAAAAACACACACACACTCGGTAGGACTCCACTGGACGAAGGATCGGACCGTCGCAGGGACCGCTACCTGACAACACACAACATTCACAAAACACAAATATTCATGCCGTCAGCGGGATTGGAAACCGCCATCCCGCAGACTCACGCCTCAGATCAACTTTAAATGAAGAACACAAAATGATTTGTCACTGTTGACAGACAGTAACAGATGTGACGTTTGTGTTGGTACAGCGACTGTGTGTGTGTTGTACAGTGGAGAGCACAGTGTGTTGAAATTAGTTCAGAGTTTGGTGTAAGATCTGGGTACATATAATTTATATTATGGATCTTCGCAACATACAATAACAATGCTTTTAGCGCTGTCTTCCAGATTTACACGTCGTATTTCTTACGTCAGATTAGTGGCCAAATTAGCTCAGTCACTATAGTGAATAACCTACTTAAGGCCGAACGACCGATGAACAGGGTTCTCTCGCCGTCAGGTGTAAGGATTTCTCTGTTTAGCAACACGTCCAGATAGGCTCTCAGAACCTCCCACTAACGGACTCCCCCTCCAGTGGCGGAACTGTCAGTGATGTAAAGAACAACATTCGGCGTCAACTAAGGTTCGAGATTAAGATTGCGCACCGCCCCCCTGCACTGTCCCCTTGGTCGTTTCCTCGTTACCTGAAATAACGAGCAGAATATTTTATTTCATTTCAGTGGTAAGATTCCGTGTCAAACTGATTAACTCTTAGGTTACTAATGTCATATATATATATATATATATATATATATATATATATATATAGA
>Ga0268261_10003529_pt1 | contig 11531 bp, 9 predicted proteins | sample TergutNc150P1_FD_190353 | JGI IMG/M metagenome (GOLD analysis project Ga0268261, IMG submission 190353) | Nasutitermes corniger P1 segment gut microbial community from laboratory colony in Florida, USA - Nc150 P1 (SPAdes) (version 2) | ecosystem: Host-associated > Arthropoda: Insects > Digestive... | reverse complement strand
TGTGATCTAGAAACATCAAGAATGGGTGCTCCATATATATACGACATTAGTCGCCTAAAGGTTAATGATTTAACCCTTATCCTGCTAACGTGGAGAAAATGGTGAGCTCCTAATAATGCCAGCAAATAGCAGATGGGATTTAATTCGGGCTTTTAAGGGTTAAAGAGCAGATGTAGTGTAACATACGCAGAATCCGTTCTTGTGTAATATATGTTTCATGAAATATTCCGTGAAAATGCTTGTCATAGATCTTTGTTAGTGTAATACCGGCCTGAACCTCCTACGCTTTATCTGTGTCGAAGAATGATCACACTCAGACACACCACACTCGGTAGGACTCCTCTGGACGAGTGATTAGCCCGTCGCAGAGACCTCTACCTGACAACACACAACACTCACAACAGTCAGATATCCATGGCACCGGCGGGATTCCATCCCGTATTCCCTGTAACCAAGCGACCGCCAACCCACGCCTTAGACCGCGAAGCCACCGGAATCGGCTGAATTAATTTGCATTCTTTGAATCCAAAACAGGTTAATAACTCAGGTATGGAACAAGTCAGGAAGATATTACATACATACACGCAGTAGTAGTTGGTACAGTGCAACTGATTAAGCTTATTTCATCATTTGCTGTTATCATTAAAGTATTAGTCTGTGGGGTAGAAGGAGTGAACGTATAAACAGTTATATACAGTCGACTTCAATTGTTTAAGGGTTATTACTTAAATTTTTAATACACTGGGGGGGGGGGGGTATTAAATAATTTTATGCCACTTTTGTAGATTCCCTTTTGGTATAGTGATAAAACTGATGAAGGCCGGTGAATGTTATATTTTTTCTCTAGTATTTGTGGTATAAACATCAGAATTTAATTTGATTTTTTTGCTGTTAACCACAAATAAAAGAAGTGACATGTATTGTAATGGCAGAGGCAGAATTCTTAAATTAATCACTGCATGAATCTCTACTTTTGTGCCCTGTAAAAATTCTCATGGTATTTTTTGTACTTACAACACGGTGCACTATGTGCAGAGTTTCCCCAACATATTAATCCACAGCTCATAATAGAATAAAAATAAGCATAGTAAACCATTATCAGTGCTTCCTTTGACGTACAGGGCTTAACCGATCTCACTGCATAGCAAGCATTGTGTAATTTGTTCAATATGAATTTTACAATTGAGTGTACAGCCTTTGTATGTTCCAAGAAATTTTGTATCATATACTTTAGAAATTAATTTGTTAGAATAAATACTGTCTAGATCAATTTGAGGGCTTTTTCCTACTCTGAAATGTATGGAATAATTTTATTGAAGTTCAGTAACAGTCCATTAGCTTTGAACCATTTTTGTCAGGATTCAAATTCAATTTTTAAAATATTTTGAAAATCTTTGAGATTAAAATTGGTAAATATTATATTAATATCATCTACCAGTAACATTAGTTTAGATTATCCATTAATAGTTTTTGACCAGTCACTTTTGTAGAGAAAAAATAGGAAAAGCCTAAAATTGATGTTTGTGGAACACTGTGTTGTATAAATCCCTAGTCTGAAAATTAACTATGATTGACATATTTCTGGTGCAGTATGATATAAGAAGGGTACTGTAGAGCATTTGGCTAGTCTAAGCCATGCAGACAAGTTAGCTGTATGTTATGTCCGACAAACTGGCCATGGAATTCAGACCATAATGCCTTACCTGTTTGTGGTTACAGGAAGTGGTAACCCTCAACCTGATTACATTATAATATAGAGGTACTCATATTAAAATGATTACTGGTATTGCTTTCTCTCATTCTATAAGCATTCTGGGCACTTCTGCACGAAGTTTAATTGTCATGTTGAAATTCTTGCAATAGGGGGTGAATTTTTGTTTAGACATTTTCCTCCATTTCTTCAGTCATGCAATGGTTTCATCAGTCAGCTGCTTACATATGGTTTCTCATAGATAAAAGTCATATTGATTAGGGTGAAGGGCACTTTCTGGTGTAAACTCCTGTAACAGTTTTGTTTCCTAACACTCTTGTCACCTTTATGCTCTGGTTGCATGAGTAGTAGGAGAGAGTTGTACTTGAAGTATTCATTCTGATGTTCTTTTGTGTTTAATATCCAAGAAGGTGACAGGGGTGTCTGCTCCTTGTTATTCCATATCCAGCTCCATATGCTGTTCTTTTTGTGGTCAGATTTTAGGGTGAGAAAATGTTGCAGTTTTGTATCATATCCCAAGAAATGTGTGAAAAAAATTCATGTGGTTTTTGGTTGGATTATAATCTGAATAATGATATATTATAGTTCTACTTATGTGTGAACGGAGCTGAGATGGCTAATTCAGTATACAGGCTAGCTATGGGCTGGATGGTCTGGGGTTTGATACTTGGCAGGAGCAAGAGATTTTCTTTTCTTCAAAACCCTTCAACCCAGCTGTAGGATCCACCCAGTTTTCTACTCCATGAGTACTTTGGTTCTTCCCTGGGGGAAATTGGCTGGGGCATGAACTTGACCACGCACTTGCATCTGGTGGTGAGGTTCAGAATCACTGGAGTTTTGTGTCTACTCGACATGCATGCCTTCATGGCATGGACAAGGACAACTTCTCCTGTTACTTAACCCTTTAAATGCTGAGTTAAATCCCATCTTCCATCTGCTGGCATTATTAGGAGCTCACCATATTCTCCACGTTAGCGGGTTAAGGGTTAATATGCAGAAATTTTAACTACTCATATGACATTATGAAACAGGAAGTGAATCTGTACGAGAGAACAGTACAATATTAGCCAAAATTGAAGTACCATGAACAGTAGTAGTAGTAGTAATAATAATAATAATAACAATAGCAATAATGCAGAACAAAAATAACACCTTCCTTTACCTAGGTTGCTCTATTTAATACCAGAATAAAAAAAATATTCATGTTTAAGTATCAGAATTTCTCCTGGTAACGAGAATTTTTAACAGAGCTTTAAAACCCTCTTAAGTCCAAAAACACACCAGACTGTAAACATATGACACTTTGGCATTACCTACTTCATTATACAGATGTGAAACTTGCACAATTAGAAATCAGGATAAGTCCAGGATAACGTCAGCATAAATGAAATGTATGCAGAGAATGGCAAAATGCACATGGTGAGATTACAGCACCAATGAAGATATTTTATCAGAACTTAAAATTAGCACAGTTGTAGAGAAAATTCAAAATTACAGAAATAAATGGATACAACAGGTTTGGCAAACGGTCAGAGACAGACTGCCATACTTAATTTTGAAGTATTAACCATGTGGAAAACGAAACCAACTATGACCCCTCAAAAGGCATTTTGATTGGTAATTGGAACAGAACAGGTCACAATGCCTAAAACCCTGCAAGCTATGTGGTGGTGGAGGTGGTGGTGCTGGTGGTGGTGATGATGATGATGATGATGATGATGAACAACGTGATAATTGATGATAAACAGTAACCAAGCCTGAACAGTAAGGAAGTTTTAAAAAGTCAAATAAACTTTTAAAAAATTTTTAAATAATTAGCTGCAATTTTGAATTTTTGTAATTTAAAATATAATATAATATAAGGCTGTGTTGTAACTGCAAGGCTAAATAAGAAATAATAATACATATGAATGAACTGCTGTAAGGTTGGAGATGTTCTTACCACATTGGAATTGGATGGCTGTGGCGTAAGCTTTTCCCTCGATATAGTATTATAGTAGTTTAGCCTGATAATGGCTTTAAAAGCCAAAACATACAGTGATTTACTGTTCACAAAAGGAGTTTACCAATAAATGGGAGTTGTGTCAGTTGAGTCAAAACTTGCCCTGATTGCTTATTGGCTTATTTAGAGTGAATGATATTACAAATGTGTTCATCATAATCTTGATCATTTTGCAGTTCTTAGTCACTCCCAAGTTTGGGAATGCTCATTGTGACTGCACTGTGTTACATCTAACACAGTAACTTACACTTGTGTACACCCATTGTGACTGCACTGTGTTACATCTAACACAGTAACTTACACTTGTGTACACCCATTGTGACTACACTGTGTTACATCTAACACAGTAACTTACACTTGTGTACACCCATTGTGACTGCACTGTGTTACATCTAACACAGTAACTTACACTTGTGTACACCCATTGTGACTGCACTGTGTTACATCTAACACAGTAACTTACACTTGTGTACACCCATTGTGACTGCACTGTGTTACATCTAACGCAGTAACTTACTCTTGTGTACACCCATTGTGACTGCACTGTGTTACATGAAAATTATTCATTGACACTTGTTGCTCTGAACGTTTTCCCTCCTTTTCCAGGTTGTACTTGTACCAAAAGAAACAGAGGTTCAGTGCAGACAGTTGATCGGTCCTACTTGTGGACCACATACTGAAAATGCTATGCTGCACAGACATAATGGTGGGCACAGTATCCTTACCACTCACTCAATTACTCAGCAAACTAATGTAAAGTGACATGCACCTAAGCATTCTTATTTGTGTGATGTGTGTAAAAAATCATTCAGGCAGCGACAGAGTCTGAAGGTGCATCAGAAAATCTACAGTGGACAACACCCAGTTTTGTGTGATGTGAGTTAAGATTTGTTAACAGAACAGTGTTACGATGAAACACATCTGCGCACACATATTGAGGGGACTCCATTTTTGTGCTGTGTGTGTAAAAAATCATTCACAGAATACTGTGCTTGAAAGTGACATCTACACGCACAAAATGGGGTATGGCCATTTTTGTGTGACATATATAACAAAACATTCAGGCAGCAAAGTGATGTAAGGGAACATAAAAAGATTCATGGTGAAGTGTCACTGTTCATGTGATGTGTGTTGTTGTTCAGGAGGAACGATATGTGAGTGGACACCTAAAAAGGATGCAGAATGTTGAGCATCCATTTTTGTGTGATATATGTAACAAATCGTTCAGCTGGCAAAGTTGTCGAACAAAGCATGAAATAATTTGTAATGTAGACCACCCATTTTTGTGTAATGTTTGTAAGAAATCATTCTCATTCCAGGGTAACCTCAGGGTACATCTACACACGCAAATGGGGGAGCATCCATTTTCATGTCATATGTGTAAAAAATCATTCAAATACCGCACTGTCTTAAAGAATCATCAGGTTGTACATAATGGAGAGCATTCATTTGTGTGTGATATGTGTAAGAAATCTTTCAAGCCACAAAGTTATCTGACAACACATCTATGAATTCTTAATGTAGAGCTTCCATTTTTGTGTGGTGTGTGTAATAAAAAAATTTGCAAAATGGCGTGACGTTGAGAGATGTCTATGCACACATAGTGGGTAGTGTCTGTTTTTGTGTCATGTGTAAGAAATCATACATATGCCACTATGTTTTAAAATGACATGTCTTCACACATAGAGGAGAACATCTCTTTTTGTTTGATGTTTGTAACAAATTGTTCAGAGCACAGAAATCTCTGATAAAACATAAAAAAATTCATAGTGGAGAGTGTCCTATCTTGTGTGAAGTGTGTAAGAAATCATTCAGAGTATGCAGTAATTTTAAAAGACATCTACACACATACAGTGGGGAGCTTCTGTTTTCATGTGATGTTTGTAAGAAATTATTTACAAGACTGGATATCTTAAAGATACATCTACACAAGTACAGGGGGTAGTGACTGTAGCTGTATGATACGATAATATGATATTAAATCATTCATAGACCTGTGTGGCCTGGGGAGACAGCATTGGTTTAACCCTTATCCTGCTAACGTGGAGAAAATGGTAAGCTCCTAATAATGCCAGCAAATAACAGATGGGATTTAATTCAGGGTTTTAAGGGTTAATTATGAAAAGTGTCATATTTTTATTTGGTGTTTATAACAATGCAGCCTACCTACTGTATTATATGAAGTGGGATGTACACAGATATAATTGGAATTGCACATTTCATGTGATGTGTGTAAGATGTCATTCAGTATGCTGTCTTATATGAAGGGGATTTGCACATGTGGCATGGGCAACGCCCTCTCTCCCTTGTGTTGTGCGTAAGACTTTATTCATGGAACTGGGTGGCTGTTGCGGTAGATTAGTCTGTGTTATGGTAGAGATGTATATGGAGCTCGGAAGATTTAGTTATTGGAGATTCATTTTATCACACGCCTAACCAAGACAGCTTTATCACATAGGCAGCCTGCGTGCACCATGAGTTTAGATTAGTCTGAGACTATTGTGTGAGGTAAGGTAGTCCAGCTTCAAGGCTAAAAGTTCCTGGTGAATGTCAGCTTCTTATGAGTTAAAGATCATGTGACTTTTGGCATGTTCAGAGGCATGATAAAATGGGCAGCTGGTACTATTTCATTTGTTTTCTATATCATTCTGTAGTTGTCTCGTTGTCTACTTTTGTGAGAATCTTTGTGTGCGGAACATGTGTGAAGTGATATCCATAAGTATCATATCATATCCATAAAAGAATTTGCCAGTTTCAGTGTTTGGTATTATGATAGTTCTTTTATTTTTTCTTTCTGTATTCTATTCTCCTTGCCATGTTTCTCCTGTATTGTATTTTCCCTACATGCTGTGGTCCAGTGCGTCTATTTAACCTGTGTCATACCAGGTGGCAATTTTATCCATTGTGCTTGCCCACAGTTGTGGTACAATTTGTAACATGTGCCACACTTCAGGAAACTGAGAACTGAAGATTGAGCGGTCCCTTCTCACTGCCTGTGTGTGTCAGTCCGGAGTTGTGTCATGCATCAGACACACACAAGTAGAACTCTGTTTGGACTCCAGGTGGCATAAGTTTGAAGTGAGACATCCCTTTGCACTGGTGTGTCAGTGAAATTGTAGAAAGAAGGAAACACTTTTCAACCATGTGCACAACTTCTTTTAATTACGAGTACTTTATGTGAGTGCAGTTAAGGATGACGTATTTGGGTCATGATACTTGCAAAATTTCCAGAGTACAGCACTTATGCAGGGACCTTGCAATGGAGCATGAAATCTAAGAAAGAGGTGCACATTAAATATTTTGATGAAAGATCTTGAAATATAGATATGCAGTGAACTTAATTCATGCAAGCAGCAGACAAGATATTTCACGTTTCAGGCAAGACAAAAATGACAGCATATTCTCTGCCAACAGAATAACGCAACACAGACATGGTCACAATAATTGATTGTTAGTAAAAGAATACAACTGATTTTGGCTGAGGAGATGAAAATTTTAAGAGTAAATATAAATTAACCCTTACTCTGCTAATGTGGAGAATAGAGTGAGTTCCTAATAATGCCAGCAAATGGCAGATGGGATTTGACTCGGTGTTTAAAGGGTTAAGGGGCTAAAACACAACCAGCAGAAGAGGTAAAAGGATTAAGATCTCATCCCTGTATAAGAACATCATCTGTAAATATACATTTCATGCTTTGTATTTTTAACTCACTTACTTGAAATGTAAACATTGATTTCCTATGTACATATCTGAAAATTTGTCAGATTTTGAAGGTAGCTGAGTAGCTCAGCCAAAACATATTTGTAACTCTGATGTATGTGGCAATAAAAAGTGCTGTATTCATGGTTGAAAGGTCTTATATATACACCTAGGCCAGATGTCTTCCTGAGAGACTTTTCTCTGTTTGACTGGATACGCTGTTCTTATATGTTGCTTGTGGCTGGGAGCTATGATGTAATCAAGTACAAGTCCATTCTGCTGTGTAGACCTATATGTACAGGTATATGAGAGTCACTCTATATGTTACTTGTGGCTGGGAGCTATGATGTAATCAAGTACAAGTCCATTCTGCTGTGTAGACCTATGTGTACAGGTATATGAGAGTCACTCTATATGTTACTTGTGGCTGGGAGCTATGATGTAATCAAGTACAAGTCCATTCTGCTGTGTAGACCTATATGTACAGTCACTCCATATGTCATGGGAACAATTTTTGGGGTAAAAAATTTTGCAACACAGGATATGTTTGAAAGCACATGCCATGTAATTGTAAATGTTACCGTCAGATGTGGATATCTGTACAGGAGCCAGTGGCAGGTAGCAGAGAAAATACACGTATTTTGAATCATAGTTTTCTTTTATTGTGTCATATGGAGTGAATGTGGTGCAAAGAATACAACACAAACTACTCAGGCAGCTGTTAGCGACTTATATATTAGTAAAAGATGACAGGTAAAGCTACACCTGTTGACTTCATGAAGGCATACAGGTGAGTAAAAGTATAGTTTCTGTTATTCCTAACCTTGGCACTAGATGGTAGTGAATTGTCAACTTCATGCTGTGGCTGCTCTGTCCCAGGTGAAAATTCCCGGTACCCATTGAATGGAAGGCTGGGTGGGCCTTAGATTTTGTGTGAATGTTTTGGGGAAGAAAAATCTCTTGCTCCTGCCAGGATTTGAAATTTGGATTGTCAGCACATAACATACTTACTGTACTGACTGCACTGTGCAGGCTTATATTAGTTCCTGATTTTATTTAGAGTTTGATGCCAGTGACAGGCAAGTTGGCAATTACCAATGGGATCACCTGATGTGCTAATCTGTGCCGCTTAGCACCAAGCTGCTGTTCAGATCCCTTTTCTGTTCACAAATTTTTTTCTTCCGCAGTGGCAGCTTTTATATGGCGATCAAAACCTAATCACACAGACTGAGGTTCAGAGAACAGGGAGGGTGCTGTGACACTTCCCACCCCAGTAGTGGAGAATATTTGTAATAGCGCCCCCTGAGTTTGTTGTAGCATTATTGTGTATGATGGCATTTTCAACTGGTCTGGGACACTTTCTCCTAACTGCAGGCATAGGAAGTATTGCAGAATGACTGGTAATATTGCGCATTTGCAGTGACCCTGCTAAAACTTGCACTTTAATGGTGATTGTGGAAGATACCTTTCGGAGGAGGGTTGTTATGTCACTGTTTGTTCTTGCCCACGTTTCATTGACTGCACTTGTCTGATTTGATTTGTTCCATGTGCAACCAAACTGTTCCAGACTGATAATTTCATGTGTTACAGCACGTTCATTCTTATACCCCATTTAAATTGTGTGACAGCCACCTGGTAGCAATCACATGCTATTTCATGCCCTGTCATAAAATTCAGAGCACTGTAGACCCAGGAATCTCTGTATGTGAGGGTAATCCCTTCACAGTCCAGCATACCATGTATGTCATCCATGCAGTGTCTAACTATGGCCACTAACGTGTTTGTGAACAAACATGGAATGTTTACTATCATGTATGTTGGTGGTGGACACTCTTACATTTAAAAATGTTTGTACCCACTTTGCATCTGTTAAATACAGGAGGGCATGCTTACCCTATGCTTAATGTGGTACTCACTAACACTCCCATGATTTTCTGCTATTGAGAACTGCTCTCTTCATTTATGAACACTCATGAACTTAATGGACTTCATTTCCTGAATGAGGTCGCCAACACGATTGTGTTTGATCATGAAATTTCTTTGCATTCCTGTATCCCAATCTGATGATAACATTTACATGTACATGCTGGTTTCTTTCAAACTCAAGTGCTCTATTAACTGTTGTGCCACGTTGTTCATCAAAAGAGATAGTTGTCTTATGGCATTACTCATGTATGTTGTCAGAGTGTAGTGTGGGGGCCTAGGCAGTTATCTATAGCATATGGACATAAATTTGCAGCTTGATCTTGGTGTAGGACTTGCTTATCTTCTCGCCATCTCCCAATGGTAGTCTGATGCCACTGGTTTCAAATGGGGAACACTTACACCATAAGATCTGTGTGCCTGTAACATGATGTAGAGAAGAACCCTGCATTGTCTGCTATGACTGTCAGTGTGGTAATGCTGGTACCTTGTTCCATGATTTTCAGACTTAAAAGTAAAGAAGACTAGTTAAAGTATATTATGTGATATGTGACCATCATGTGCATGTAGAGATAAGTAAATTTATTGTATTATTAACATCATAGCCTACCACATGTTTTGGCCATCTATTGTGGCCATCTTCAAGGAGTTATCTGTTGGTTACTCTGTACAGCGTAACCAGCAGACACACCACCACCACCTCCACTTGGATGGTATCACCATATACAAAGCATATAAACACGCTACTCAGCACAAACAATTTTATCAATATTATGTATTTTAACATAATTATAAACTTCTATTGAAAATAAAATATTCTATGTTTTTAAAATTATTTTAAAATTTGTATTTATAAATTTAATATTTGTAAATTAAATTGTTTGGACATTCTATGTAATATATCCTTCAAAGAACGCCTTCCTGAAGATAGGCCACAATAGGTGACTGAAATATGTAGGAGGCAATGTTGTGTACAATACAATAAAATTATGTATCTGTGTATGCCCTTGCTAGTCATACATCTTGTAATGTGTCATCAGTGCATGATCGTGAATTATTTAAAATAAAGTATAATCCCGTTTGACATACTAAACATGACAGGTTGAAGAATGGCACAATGTTTGATGAAGCTGACAATCAGTATCAAGGGGGGAGATCAATGTTTTTCAAGAACAGCTATTTTGCTCACTTTTTATTCAGGTTGGGCAGCATCTTGTGTTGCAGAGTTATTAACAGTGAGCCCCTGGATGGGGCGAGGAACAAGGATATCCTGTCTTCCCTTGCTAAGTAGTCTGTTGTGAGGAATAATATGTGGGTTAGCCTGGAAATCATTCTCCTCAAAATTCTGATCTTGACATTCTGAGTATGTGCTTTTTGTGGTACCATCATTGTTGGATGTTAGAAAGTTCCTGCACACCTGTCTGTTCAAACTCCTACTTGGTGCTTCTACTGTCGGTGATTTGGACACACCCAGTGATGTACATGAAGCCTTTTGGCATCTGCTAAAGGAGTGCCCATAGCAAGACAGTACGTCCCAACTCACTTCAGTGTCTGAACTGCAGTGTAGACCATCCTTCTAGTTTTGTAAAGAGAAAGGCCATCTAGGAATGGAGTGAAAAAGTACTCTTATTCTTGGAAGCACAAAAACGTTTCCTCAAGAGCAAGCTTACAATTGGAAATTTTGGTAATTCCTGGTGCAAATCACTAGTAACTACTGCTGCTGCTGCTGCTACTACTTCTACTACTACCACCACCACCACTATACCTAAAACTGCTGATGCTGCTGCTGCTGCTACTTCTACTACCACCACCACCACCACTATACCTTAAAACTGCTGATGCTGCTGCTGCTGCTACTTCTACTACTACTACTACCACCACCATCACTATACCTTAAAACTGCTGCTGCTGCTGCTGCTGCTGCTGCTGCTACTTCTACTACTACTACCACCACCATCACTATACCTTAAAACTGCTGATGCTGCTGCTGCTGCTACTTCTACTACTACCACCACCACCATCACTATACCTTAAAACTGCTGATGCTGCTGCTACTTCTACTACCAGCACCACCACCACTATACCTTAAAACTGCTGATATTGCTGCTGCTGCTACTTCTACTACTACCACCACCACCATCACTATACCTTAAAACTGCTGATGCTGCTGCTACTTCTACTACCACCACCACCAC
>Ga0268261_10003528_pt1 | contig 11533 bp, 3 predicted proteins | sample TergutNc150P1_FD_190353 | JGI IMG/M metagenome (GOLD analysis project Ga0268261, IMG submission 190353) | Nasutitermes corniger P1 segment gut microbial community from laboratory colony in Florida, USA - Nc150 P1 (SPAdes) (version 2) | ecosystem: Host-associated > Arthropoda: Insects > Digestive... | reverse complement strand
AACATCACACATAATACGGAAAGTACTGCAGTGTGAAGCTTGAAGCCTGAGCAGTGGGGATCACTGTTGGTTCAAGAGAATTACCAGGAAGAATAGGCCTGTGACAAGAGAAATAATAATAACAATAATAATATGATGATGATGACGATGACAACGATGGTGGTGGTGGTGGTGGTGATGATGATGATGAACATGATGGTGGTGGTGGTGGTGCTGGTGGTGGCAGCAGTGATGATGAGTGATGAATCATGAGAACATATACCAAAAGCAGTTGAAGCAGTTAAGTATAATCAAGTCTCCATATTTGGGAGTTAAAACAGACTTAATCACACCATGCAAGAAACCTTACTTTGAGATAAAAGAGGAACATGACTGCTGATTAATGTTTCCATACCATCCAACAGGACTGTACTGAAGATGAAGTATTGATAATATTGAGATAATAAGATATTGTGCTTGAAGTACGTTGCCTTTGGGATTTTTAATTGAAGGCAATACCAATTATCACTGGTGTAGCTAGAAGCCTGTCAAGATCATTTCAGACATATGTAGAAGACATCTCCAACAAACACTCAAGCATGCATCTTGAGGGAGATACTAATATAACACTTAATTTACTTCAAAATATATTTTTCATGAAGATATTATATGATGAGGCCTAGGAACAAAATTCAATGCTGGTTGATGGCCAGGGCTGATACTACTGCTACTAATATTAACCCTTTAAATGCCGAATTAAATCCCATCTGCCATTTGCTGGCATTATTAGGAGCTCACCATATTCTCCACGTTAGCAGGATAAGGGTTAATACTATTACTACTACTACTAGTACCACCACTGCCACCACCACCACCACCACCACCACCACCACCACTACTGCTAGGTCCCTAGTAGTCTTGAATAGGGTGGGAGGTTGTGGACTGTATTTATCTTGCTCAGGATATTGACTGATGGTGGGGTAAACACAGCAGTGCTGGGCAAGAGGACAGAAATTAGGAAATAACTCCTAGCTGGGTATCAACATATTGTGATGTGGCACTGCATGCAATTCAGTCATATTGTATCTAGAGCACATCATGACAAGTGGATGAAGCCATAGAAGCACAATTTGTTCAAGGTACTTTATATGTTTTAAACATAAGAAATTAAATCAGTTTAGTGAATAATATCAAATACTTTTAATCCAGCAATGACACACATACATACAAACTGACAATTCCCATAAATTGCAGTGATTTATGTGGAACACCAAAGAGCTCTTGAAGATGTCAGAATTGTCAAAATGTGTTGAGATGCAGTAGACAGATAGGAATGGATTATGAGCCCCAGTCCCAAAAATAATACCAAAATTAAAACTACAAAAAAGTAAAAAACATTCCGTTCAGATATCCATGTCCTCACATTAAAGCAGCTACCAGGTAACAACACAAATATAACTATATTTAACACATTTATTATTGCTTATTCCTACAGTCCCTCTTCCTCCTACCCTCATAACTCAGTGAGCAGTTTTGCATTCCACATATTCTTTTAGTGCGAACTGAGCTATGAATTGCCCTATGACTTTTGGTATAAATATATCAGATCGTAGAGAATAATGGTACTTGGTTGCAAATTGATACCATTTATTAGAAACAGTCTTGATTAAACAAGAAAAATATGTTGCAGTAATTATTTATGTAAAATAGGATTACTGGACTGTGCCCACAGCATTCAGCTTTCCATATTGGATTCCACCACATGTAGTACTACTATCCTGTTAGGAAGTGGTTTAATTGCTCATGTAACTGAAACAAAAATAAACAATAAATATTAAATAATAAAATTAATCCTCGGATAATAAAAATTAAAGAATAAAATGATCTCTCTTACAATAATGTTAACACATAAACTTAAGAGAAATAAAATTAAGTCATAATATTCACAGAGCACAGTCATACCAAGTGCTTTATTTTTCCACCAAAATTAAAGATTCTGAAATAATTTAAACAGTTTTGTGGCCTATGATGCTATAACAAACGTATAAAGGATGATAGCCGCAAGCTGTATGTCTTACACATGCAAATATTATAAAGTCATACCCCATCTTGTTCCTATGTTATCATCTGAATTTTCATGACATTTGACAATGTTGGAATAAGGGCTTGAAAAATATGGTTGCCTGCTTGGCTGTGAAAAAGTTGATTTTACATTTTTTAATTTTTTTAAAACTTTGTAAGACTGGAAGCCTGTAATAGGAACATAGGTGTTATGAGTTCTACACAGAACACCTTGTTCTTAAAATACAAAAATACAATACAAAAAATTAAAAAAATAATTAACATAGAAAAAGAGTTCACATTCTTTTCAAAAGATTTAAAATTCAATAATATAAAAAATTACATATTTTTAAATTCTTCCTATACTGATCCAGTTTCTGGAATTAAATGTACAACATCATGGTCTGAACTTTCAATATGAAAAATATGAGATGACTTTATAATAAGTTTGCAATAATTTAGTTATACTGAATGTGAGATTTGTGGTTAGGGCACTAATTGATTTCAAAAGTATTAAATAACTACTGCTGTACCTATTTTCTTGGTCTGCCATTATTTTATCAAAGAGTGGTAACTGAGATGCAAGTGGAACTTGATGAGCCTTAACAACTCTAGATTTCTCCATAGCCTCATCAAAATTGTTATCACCATATAAACGATAACGCAGTAAGTTTACATGCCGGTCCTCTTCTTCCCTAAGGAAGAAAATTAAACAAAAGCACCAAGATTTTAGTGTGACCTTGTAAACGTTATTCAAGAAATCAAAATACAGAATACAGGATAAAAACAGAGCGTGAGAAAACTTGTTATTGCATTAGTAATCTTATGAATAAGTTGAACCTGTCCTTGTCCATGCCATGAAGGCTTACAGAGGGAACAGCAGTATAGCTCCACTCAATCATAACCTCAGCACTAGATGGAGGTAGGTGGTTCACTTCACACTTCATCCACTTTACACCGCCAGGAGAGACCAACAGTACCCACTGAATAGGAGGCTGGGTGCATCCCAGATCCATTCTGAATGTTTTAGAGAAGAGAAAAATCTCTTACCCCTATTGGGATTTGAACCCTGGGCCATCCAGTCCATAGCCTAGTCACTATACTGACTATGTTACTCCAGCTCCCCTTCAGAATAAAAGAAATTTAACCCTTATCTCGCTAACACGGAAAATAAGGTGAGCTCCTAATAATGCCAGTAAATGGCAGCTGGGATTTAATTCGGTGTTTAAAGGGTTAATTATGTGTGAATATTGCCAGGTATTGAACATTTATATTTACAAATATCATACAGGTTCAAACAGTATTCTTGAATAGCATGTGTGCCATTACTCAAGAGTTAACATGTTGCTACAATAGGCACCATGTTTACTACTGAAAAACAGGTATTTCTTAAAGTATTTAAAAATTTGAGGTTTTCACAGTAGTGAATATTAAGACTGGTTGTCTGAGATATGACCCCATGACATTAGATATTTATGAGACTTGGAAATAACTGTTACAGTAGAAGGTGTGAAAACCAGCACCTCCAGGACCAAAAGGTTTCTGGATATTGTAATTTTCCAGAGCTTCCAACATTATACCTAATACATATCTTAGAGTAGCCAACAACTTCATATATAGACCAACTATTTACTCTGTCATTTAATACTGTCTTGTTACCCTGTTGCACTTGCTATTCCCTGATGGTTAATGGTACAGTAAAATGCAATGAACCTGTCAGTCACTTTCTGGTTACTAAACCTTTTCAGGTCTTCCAGAGTCAGATATTGCAGCTTGTACTGTACCTCCAAAATGTTGGTAGCCATTTGCTGAAAACATTATATTTTGCACTGTCCTGTTCAAACATATTCTGAGGCCCAAACATTCTCCTCTGGAATAAGTATTAAGGGTAAAGCAGCTGGAGGGTGAAGCTGATGCTTCAATTCAGTGCCAAGGTCATAAATGCATGAACTTTGCCTCCATGCCACACATGGAGCTATATACTGTCATGGTGTAATATTAGTCATGGGGAATATTACTATAATTTAAGCCAACAAATGCACACAATTATATTACAGTTACAATAATATTGCATATTATTGTTTTTATAATATTACTGTAACTAATATAAATGTGAGCTTTTGTTGGTTTAAATTATGGCAATTGAATTGTAATGCATGGAATGGAAAGTGTGAAAAATCACAGGGACGAGCTTATTTAATGTGGATGTACGAGAAAAGAAGAAAGTATGCACTTGCCAGTGACAGTGTTATAATTTATCAACTGTTGGAACATAGTAAATAAACTTACTGAAATTATGAAGACTGATAGTACCACAAAGTAGAAGGCTTCACAAGAAAATGCTTATTAAAATGTCTTACGTGTTCTCTAGAGCTTGTATTTTTATATATGGCATAATCTCGGTGAAAATAAAGCACAAAGTGTTCAACAGGAAGCTAAAATAGACCTACCTCAGTGTCATGTTGAATGGTTTTGGAATAGTAATCTTTGGTTCTTGCCATGCAACATTTTTGTTTTGTTTTAAAACAAGACTGTTTGGTATACTGTGTGAAACTGCTAAATCTAATGCTTCATCCTGTTCACTATCTGAATCAGAAAACAAATCTGCTTTGTGTACATACTCATCAAGAGTAAAATCATCCCACAAATTGTCAATAATGAAACTTGAGTTGTCTTCTGTCAACAATGAATCCATATTGGTAGCCATAAAGTGTGTATCTCTAATTTTGTTTGTGCCATTGGGTTTTTTTGCTTTAATTCTGTACAAGTTATGTCCAGGCAGAGGACTTTTAACTTTACTGTTTTTGTCAAGAGTTGTATTTGAAATCAAACCAATTCTTGAAACACCTTTCGATTCCTCTGTGTCAAACACATAATTATTTAAATGAATATTAGGCTTGGAAGTGTTAATTATATTAGATTTCTGTGAATCCTTTAGGGATTGTGCAGAGACTGCTGGACGTGGAGATATGTAATTTTTACTGTCCAATTTGTTCCTGAACAAACTACTACTATCACCTGAATCTAAATACTTTTCGGGCTCTGTCTGATGTTCCAGAGAGAGTGGAACAGGGCTTTTATGATCTAAGTCACACTTTTTGTCTTGAAGAGTCACACTGTCAGCATGATATCTCATCCACGTTTTAGAAGTTGCAGATGTCTTCTCCAGATTCTTTCTAGTATTTATTTTATTTTCTTCCTCCATTTCAGCTGTACCAAAATCCTTCTCATCTAAGTCTCTTAAATAATTTCTGCGTTTTTCTTTTAAGTATTCAAGTCTTACATGAAATTCTCGGTCAGATAAGTGATTTAAATCTCTGTAATCTGGAATATTCTCATAGAAATCAATAAATGATTTAAGAGATTCTGTGTTTGCAGAATCACCTATCCTTTGTAATGCGGAATTTGCATTATACTGAGATGTCGAGATCTTTGACAGAACTTCCCTGGAGTCTGAGGATGATGGTCTGTCCAAACCGTGAGGCAATTCACCACTTCTTGTCCTATCATGCCTTGACACTTCCTTCCCGATGCAAACTTCCTCCAAGTAATCTGAAACTCGCTTTCTTTCAAATGTTGGTAACGGTCGGTTATTTTCTGGATTGACGGGCACTTTAAGGCAAGAATGATTAAAAGCGGCACCCGCATGCTTTGTTGTCATTGCAGAAATCTTCCACAGTATTTATGTTTTTGTCACAAATCTACTTTTTGTTGTTGTTGTCATAGCAACAGTCACTATAGAAATGTAAATAACACGTAGCCAACATTTACGTTATATTGACAATGCAAAATAATTTTATTTATAATAAGCATTCTTATTGTTTCATAAATCGAACATTATGTGACTCCTTTGCGTATGCAAGAATTATTGCCATGTGACATTAAGTTTTTGTTGGAAGAAATGTTTTTCAGTACCGTATTTCATCCAGGGGTTGGTATGATTGCGCAGGTGAGGAAGTGTGGCAAAGAAATGAGAAAAGTGTGATTGAGAATGTTGTCTATGATGGGAGTGATGTACAAATCGCGAAATGTTTATTCTTGCATTCATATCGCGAATAATTTATTAGAAAATGGCCTTGTATTTCAGTCCAGAGACGCGTCTTCGTCATCAAGAATGAAAGAGGAACGCTCGCATTATGATATAATTGTAGCTGGCGGAGGAATGGTTGGAACAGCAATGGCATGTGCTTTAGGTTAGAACAGTTGGAATATTCCTGTGTAAAATGCTGGAGTTTTTTTTTTGTATGTTGACTTATTTACGTATATTAATAGCATGTGTTTGAGACTCAATACTAGTTTACAAAATGAATACTGTCAAAGGTCTGTCTTCTTCAAAACAAAATTTGAAATACGTATGGTCCATCATTTGAATGTAGTATAACAGATTCACTATTTAAAAACACACGCACGCTTACAATGATTCACAAAGCACACAGTGAAAAACTGTTGTCTTGAAACAATCATTAAACCGTATGAATCGCAGTAACACGCAAAATCGACAGAAGAGCAAAGAACTGACTCTGGAAAGCAGCAGAAAGCTTGCCAAATCACTTGCCGCCTGCGGTTCACGTAAGTTTAATTTAGTGCTTGTGTGGGGGGAAATTTTAATTTATTAAAGAAGAACATGACAACTCACTCGTAATGGCCCATGACCCATACATTAAGTACCCTGCTGTAAACCAAAATAAATAAATAATAATCAGACATGGATTGGTTTATGTACAACATTCTCTGGATGGGTAGGTTGAATTTCTGCAAATGACCTTTGTGTAAATAATACTGATGACTTTTCTGCCCTGAAGAAAACAAATGAATATCTTTGTTGCCAAGGTTAGTGGCATGGTAGGTTTGTTAGAATAAATGTGAAATCTTTATTTTTGTATCAGATACTGAAACTGAATAGGCTGGAATGCTGATTCTCAGAAACATCCCGTTTTTATCCTATGTTACAATGGCTATCACACAATATTTTATTTAATTTTTGTGAAGGTTCAGATTTCATATTGGTCTGTTTAGTTAGTTTTCAAAATTAACTTTGGAGTTTCACTGTGTACTTGATGATGGTGTTCTAGCTCAAGCACCAAGACTGTCTGGTAAGAGGATTCTGCTTTTGGAAGGAAGCTTACAGCAAAGCATGGACCTGAAGCCACAGTATAGTAACCGTGTGTCTTCTCTTAACAGTGGCACAAAGTCACTTTTGCAGTCAATTGGGGCTTGGAAGCATATTGCCAGTGCAAGATATAAAACTGTAAAGAAATTGCAGGTACAGGAATGTATGTACATAACTTAAGTAGAATACACTGTTTGGTTTTGGGCCTTGTTTTCTCTTGTATTTGGCACGGTGTTTCTCACAGATTGCAGTCACAAGTTTTTCACTTCAAATTAAAATTTCTTGCACCCCTGCTGTGTGCTGAACAGCACAGTTAATTTTGTATGAATAAAAAATGTAACAGTTATAGACTGATTACTGTCATCTAGGGTGTGGTGTTCTGTAAGCTGATAGAAGTGTGCCTATGTTTTGGAGGAATTTGCTGCCTCAGGCATCAGTTTGAGCACCACCAGGTAGTGATCTTCTCTGAAACACTGGTACATCTACCAATATAGCATACCAGAAGACAGTAATCTGAATTGTCATTAATGGGAGAAACTCAAGTTTCACGTAACATTTCTAGTTGCACATTATAGTGTTTCTGGGAAAAATGATTCTTCTTCTTCTTCAATCAGCGCTACAACCCTTGGTGGGTTTTGGCCTGCTTTACGATTTCATTCCACAATCTTCTATCTTTACACTTCTCTCTGCAGTTTCTCACTTTCATCTTCTTTAAATCCTCTTCTACTTGGTCAAGCCATCTCAGTCTTGGTCTTCCTACTGGCCTTAATGAGCATGGTTCCCATTCAGTTACTTTTTTAACAATTCTTGTTGTGTCCATTCTGATTACATGTGCTGCCCATCATAATCTTTGTGATTTTATAAATCTTACAATATTTTTTCTCTTAGTTAGAATTTCTAATTCTTCATTTGTTTTTATCCTCCATGTTCCATCATTGGTCAGTATATTTTTCTAAGTACCCTTCTCTCGAAAACCATGGGAAAAATGATTGGTCTGTGTTAATAAGTTCAGAAATGTAATTAAGGATTCTCAGACCTGCTGGTTAGTTGCCTTTCTGGTATTTGCTGATGGAGAAGTGTCAGAAAATTTTCACTCTAATAACCAGCCTGTTGTGCCTTAGTACATCATACTTTACAACAGGAGTGCAAAACTTTTCCAAAAATCTAAGAGCCACCTCGAAATTCTAGGTGTCAGAAGGGTGACATGCAGCAAGTTCCATACTGAGGACTCACAAATATTAGATGTCACTGTATAAAATGTAGTCACCACAGTGACCTGGTAGCCAGAATATGTTCAACCCTGCATTACACCAAGAGGCAGAGGTGTGTCTCATGATGGTGAAAATGTTCATCTCTTTAGTGATGGGATGTCCATGTTGAACAGTTCCAACTACCACATTTAGACAACACCAAATTTGGACTTCCATATTGGGAATGTTCAGGTGCTTTTTACAAATGTTGATTAAACTGAATATTACAGTTTTTGGCACAAAAGCATCCTTGCAAGTTTTCCAGTATATGGCCTTACAGTACTGCTTAGAGCAGGCATGCTCAGCATATTATGTGGTATGAGAATCTTGAACAAAATTTGGTATGCATGCGAGCCACATGAAATTCAATATACAAAGTGAAGGATCAGTAAATATATATATAATTTTATCTGTTTATCTGTCTATACATAATGTGCAATAAAATATACAGATAATAAAATGGGAAAATTGATCAACAAATACAGTTCAAAACTTATGCTAGGGCATCACTATATTTAACAAGTTTTTTACAAAATGGATTAGTAGTGTAATGTTTGTGTCCATTAATATACAGCTCATAAGTTTTCAAAATTGCTTTGGCATTCTTTTTTGGCTGTGCCAGGGAAAGAGTTAAAACATGTTCTCATTTTAAATGTCTCTGTGGGCAACATAACACTGTGTCACAGGCAACGTGTTGTCCTTGTGCTACAGAGTGAGTGGACCTACCTTAGGGGGAAAAACTTAATTTGGGAAATACAAATATTGGGTTAATTTTTAACCACCATTTTATTAACATCATCTTGTTGGCCTCCTTTTTTAGTATCTTTTTATTTAGTTATTATTTATTTAGCTATTGGATGACCTTAAGGAAAGGAGAGGATACTCTCATTTGAAAGAGGAAGCTCTGGATCGCACTGTGTGGAGAACTCGTTTTGGAAGAGGCTTTGGACCTGTCGTAAGACAGACTACTAAATAAAAAAAATATATATTTATTTATTTGTTTAGTGTTGGCATGCTTAATTAATCACCATCCCATGAAGACACATGGGGACGTGGAGGCACAGCTCTACACATTCTTAATCTCAGCACTTGATGGAGGTAGCTTCACACCCTAACTGCTTTATGCATGGAGGAAGAGTTCTTGGTATCCATTAGATGGACAATTGTGAATACATGAAATTTATCCAAACTCATGTGAATGTGAAATATGAGGTTCTGATGGTGGAGGCTATGAAGATTGTAGCTTTGTGGGATGTTAGACTGTGTAGGATGATGGATAAATACCAAAATTTTGGAGGAACATGCCACCTCCATCTTCACAGTTCTGTGAATTTTATGGAAGATACCTGAAATTGTAACATACATTACCCTTAATACCATTCACTGAAGATGCATGTTAAGTGTAGCAAGGTGATCCTGGAAGCAAGTCTGTTTCTTATTTCTAATAGAAGCACCATGATCTGATTTTAATGTAGATGTACTATATCTGGCTTAGACATTTTTCTTGTCTTTACATGTAAGTATAGGGCATTAATACAAACCTATTTGTTGATTTTCCAGGTGTACAGCAGGGATGTGGGGATTTCTAGCTATTACATTAAAGGCAATAAACAAAACACTAATTTTAAGAGGCTTGTATTTGTCTGTGATTAATGTACACAGTATAAATTGCAGGTGTCAACTACACAGATGATGATTGTTGAACACTTGTGACAGATGGATGTTCATTCACATTGCTTAGCACTTCAAGCTTTCTTGCAAGCCATTGGTTTCTGTGTTATTTAAAGTGCAGCCACATTTTGGTTTTATCACTGAACTTGTAACAAGAAATTGCTACAAGAGAAAGAATGATTACTCTTTATTCTATTTGCTAGAACTCTAATTTTACATGTGTTATGGAAGAAGCTGCTATCTGATGTTTCAGTAAACTCATATTCTATAGCTCACTGACTTCATTTTTGCTATTGTAGTGATTTTCCATAAATAATTAAATTCATTTTCCTAAAAGTTTCTTCATTTTCAGTAGTGATTTTCTGTAGAGAGCAACGTGGTGCAGATGAAGCAATGTGATGTGGTATGGTGAACAAAGAAGTAAATAACAGTGAAAATCACGTGGCTGGAAACATATGTTGTATATTATATGCAACCGTAATTGACTAATGTTGCCTGTAGTGTTGCTCAAAGGTCGCATATTTAATTGAATTAAGTGTTAACATATTCAGATTTGTGTGATAGGCCTCAGATATTAGTTAGTTTGGAATGCTGTTTTAAGTTTTAGTAAATGCATCTTAAAATTTTTTTGTGTTTGAGATTGTGGATGTTGTTGAGACATGCATTAATGTGCTGCAGTGTACCACTGCCAATGTTGCTGTATTCATATCTGTTCTATAACTTTATAAAAGCAACTATGCATCAGTGTTTATTTATTTCAGATTGTTCTCCTTTGCTAACAGTTAATTTTACTGTCCTCCGTCATGCATCACATGTATTAGTGGTGCAAGTTTGCATCTGAGTACACTTACAAAAGGAAACGTACAGTACTAAGAACAAAGTATTATTGATGCTGACTGGTTTAGCTGTCAAGACATGACAGTCAGTGATATAGTACATTTGTTACTGTCCATATTATCATATTTTTATTGTAGTGATCTTCAGTATAGAAGTGTGTAGTTTCATACAGTGGATGATATTGTAGTTAAATAGCCTATTTGCTGTGTATCTTGTGTTATAAGGAATTGCTACTACAACAACAACATTTATACCATACATACTATGAACTTAACAAAATGCATTTTAAGAATGCACAATTTTAAATATTTCATGACCATGCACTGATTCTTCAGTAAGGGAATAAAACCAACAAGTCTATGTGAAAATATATGCATTTATTACAATATGTAATTAGAATGTAAAAAAAGTAAAGTAATCCCACTACAGGCCTAGTGGCCTTTGGTAGGTTAAGGTTCCCGAATTTCTAGACACTTGGCACATGAAGGTGGTAAGGTTGTCACCCTTACGCACCGGCCGTCTTTACCCCCAGGAATATCCTGGTACTCGTTTTTAGAGGCTGAGTCGACCCCAGGGCACATGGAACTGTCTGATGCCCCGGAAAAAATCCCCAGTGACCGGGGAT
>Ga0268261_10003527_pt1 | contig 11534 bp, 12 predicted proteins | sample TergutNc150P1_FD_190353 | JGI IMG/M metagenome (GOLD analysis project Ga0268261, IMG submission 190353) | Nasutitermes corniger P1 segment gut microbial community from laboratory colony in Florida, USA - Nc150 P1 (SPAdes) (version 2) | ecosystem: Host-associated > Arthropoda: Insects >... | reverse complement strand
GGCAGTAAAGCCGGTAAAGCCTATTGGTTATCGTACAGTAAATCCACGGTCATCCAGCGATCCGCTCTTTCATCCACCGAAAAAAAGAATTATGTCGAATTATCTGTATGTAAAAACTTGAATACAGTGTTTACATAACAAACTACTGTACTGCACTTTGTGAGTGCCAAAGCTGTAACCTACAGAACTATATTTGCAACACCTAGGGTAAATAGGCCTATGTAGATCTACGTGACACAGGTCAAACGTCGTTAAGTGACGGAAGATTCCGACACTCATTTAGGCCTTAAAATATATCTTTAGAATTCTTTTCTTATCCTGTATCGTATGTATTCTACATGTGTTGTTTCGTGCTAAAGCGTTGCCTAGGTTCGGTTATTTGGATTTCTAAATTCGCATCTGTAGGATAGGCTAGGAAACAACCAACGTATCGGCTTTTCAGGTCCATCCCACTCCACTTTTACACACACACACACACACACACACACACACACAAACGATCAAATTTTGGAGGGGTCACCTTGTGTACTGTCTCGATGGTCTAATTCCACTCAGTAACTTGATTTCAGACGCCTATAATTTGCCCTTTACTTGACAATATTGCGGTTCTCTGTACATTAATCTTTAGGTTCGTAGACAGACGAAGAGATGACGAGATATTATGAACTGAATGGTAGTAAGTTGTCTAAGAAGTGGAACTGCGCTTCATTTTCTCTAGGATGATATTTTAATTCGATAGTTTCTTCCCCCAAAATTTAAACTGTGTCATATTTTGTAACGATCTCTTCCCTAGCGTTGTGTGAGCGTTTTGTCCTACAATCACATGAAAACAAATGCAGTTACTTTTATACTTCCTCTGGTGGAACACATCGGAATGGTGAAATAAATAATAAATTTGTTCAAAACGCTTCGACTTAATGAGAGACGGATGATTTGTGGACTTCGAGAGTCTGTGGCTGTCAAACGATAGCAGAATAATTACTGCCGTTAACACAATCTGTGGACAGCATTCGCCTTTCTTCATCTAAATTTTAAAGAGGTTGTGCACTGGAAGACCTGCAGTGACTCCATGCAATATTCTCTTCACTGAAGTTAGTAAGAATTATTGAGCACCTCTTACACATTTTGACCTAATACAATGAGTCAGTCTTGACTACTTTAAAGACGAAATACTGCATCAACTACACGAGCAAAGAACGGACAAAAAGATGCCACTGAAAACACAAGAAAATTTTAAACGTCTTCAAACCTTGACGTTCATGAATCCGTGCATCGTGATACATGTATGAAAGTAACGAATAAGATGCAACTATACAGGTTATATTAACGATTGGTTGACCGTGCATCGCAGTGTAGTGAATGTGAAATGTAAATCCTTGTATGTTAGATTTTACATATTAATTTTGGTATTTTCAAATTAGTGTATCGAATTAGGTACAGTTAAATTTTATTTCACTTCCTCATTGTGAAACGAACAATCACCCACATTTACTATTAGGCGCATATTTGTCAGTTCCTCATTCTTTCAAAGAGTTTAACCTCAACTATGACGCGACCGACTCGCTATAATGTAAAATACGTTTACTGCATCATTCTGCTCTAATATAAACCCCTGCCTTTCGCTGACGCGAGAATTCACTCGAAGGAATCGCTGTTCGACAGTCACTACGTATCTACAAGACTCTGAAAATGATAATTATTATACAAAGTTCAATATTGATTACGATGTGGCATCGCTTCTTCATACTACAAGGTAAGCCGAATTGACTGAGTTAACCTTCTGAATTCCAAATTAAATCGAGAGAAAAATTTTCGTCATATAATTCGGACTTGACCTTAATTCTAAATTCTCGTATTTTCGGGCTTATAAGAGCAAGATAATCATTTTATCTTTCTTGTTTTATATGTCTAATCAATCATTCCCTTCACATCTGTACTATGGTATTATCTCCGCTGAGTTAAATATATAGACTATTAGTAGTCAAGTGTGAGTTTAATTAATTATTTGTCTTTGCGTACTACACTCTTACATAGCGTAGTGCCAGTATTTCCTGGCTGGTGGCAGTAACTACCCTTTTCTCAGTGTATCAGTGTTACGAACCCCTCACGCTACTTATATTTATGTCTTACAGGGTATCACCAGTTAAACCTAATTCCCTCCAAGTTAGGGCATTACAAATGGTTGGCAGCGCTGGGATTTAACAAAATCGGTTAGCGGCGGTGTGATTTATCAGACTGGTCAGCACTAACGCGAATTTAAGTGCGCGCAAGTGTAGTAGTACATAACCTGTAATTAAGTGGTTGCTATATACTTTTACGATAGATTGAAGGAAGAGATACGTAACCGAAATTAAGTCGCGAAAAGCGAAAAATTTTCCCCCTTTTTCTTTTGTTGTATTTTTGACAATTTTTTTACTCGACTATTGTTAAACGATGACCGATGCACGTTTACAACAAGAATTAGATGAATCAAAATTAGAGATTCAAAGACTTAGAGAGCGGATGTCCCTAGGAGCGCCGACAGTTCACAAAGATCTTTCGCTAATTTCGCTCGTCCCGAGGTGGTCATGTTCGAAGTCGACGAATTTCCTAGAAGAATTTATCTCAACCCTTGAAGCTACCGCACGGATTGGCCGGTGGGAACAAAAAGACACGCTGTAGATAGTGGCCTTAAAATTAAAAGGATCTGCTCGAGTACTTTATCAGGGGTGCACAGAGCTCCAAACGCAACGCGTCGTGGAATACTTTTAAAGAGATGTTCATGAAACGGTACAAGGAGGTCCATACGGACCAGTACCATTACGCGAGGCTACAGATGGCCCGACAAGGCAAAAACGAAAGCCCACAGGAGTTTGCAGACAGGTGTAGGGCGCTAGCTCGGAGGATTACGTGTCAGGTTGACGACCCAATAGCTCAGATAGTGCATCAAGAAAATGCGGAACGCATGCTTTTAGCAACCTTCATAGCTGGTTTGGGTGGAATTCCTGGAAAAGAGGTTTGTTATGCATCTCCGGTTTCAGTAGATGAGTTGCGGTTTGGATGCAAGAAACCGAGAGACAGGGAAGTTTAATAATACCTTCTATGCGCGCTACGACAGTAGAACGTACAGCAATAGTGATAAGTCGCGACACGCTGTCGGTACACGTAGGCCAACCAAGCAGAGGGTCAACGCACGGAAGTTCCACGTAGTGCCAACAGGCCAAGTGCCTCGAGCACTACGAACGAGCAGACCAAGGCCGCCTTACGCTGTTACGAATGCGAAGGTATAGGGAATTTCGCTAGGGAGTGTCCTACCAGATTAAAAAGGAAACAAGGCAACTCCCAACAGCCCGGGAGAAAGAATCAGACCGAGCGTTCGAGAATTTTCGGGTCTCTAGGCGAAAAACCCCCACCCCGACTAAACAGGATTCTACGAAGAAATCAAATAGTTCGGGAAACGGCAAAAGGGCCTGAAGGAAGACAGCTCCTCCCGCATTGACGCCACAGTAAATGCTGTCATTAGGCCCGCAGTTTCGGTCGCGTTGGAGCACGGTACTCCCTCTATTTCTGTACGTATATAAGGAGAAGTTAGGGTCATGATTATTGACACGGGCTCCAACCTTTCGATATTGCAACCTGGCATGTCGAAAAGTAAAGCGAGACTGACTGATATGCGACCATACGGAGTAACGGGGAAAACCTAGACGTTAAGGGACGACAGGCAGTCTTTTGTTTTAGGTGGGCGTAAATTCAACATCCAGTTTTTGGCGTGTTTCCTCCCCACTGACGCGGCATGCCTCTTGGGTATGGACTTCTTAAAAGAGTCCGGGCCATAGTGGATCTCGAATGCAACAAAATGTCACGTGCAGACACTGGAAAGGTGCCCCGAGCAAATAGCACGACGCTCAAAAAAGGCACTGCACTCACGGTCTTTATGGAGGGTAAAGAGGGACACATCCATAACCCATCCAACGGGAGGCTCGATGTATGGACAAGCAGGTCCCAGCCGACTCTCGCCGCGAGAGAACCTCTACCGTTGCTAGAGTTTGGCTAGTGAAAGCCAGAGAAAACATCACCATGGCACCTAGGAGCCAGAAAGTGGTGATGGGCAATTTAGAATTTGAGCAGGAACAGGAACCACCCCCAATGGTGTGCCTAGAGCTCGCGCACATCCCAATCGAGGGAGTCCTCCCTGCACGCGCGCTGTCACGTGTAGAATGTAGTCCCGGTAAAAGGCCACCCATGACGTCACAAGCCTATCATATGGCAGCCGGTTCGCCTAACACGCGAGCGTTTGTCATGATGGCTAACTTCAGCGACCAGGCACTGACCGTCCCCAAGGCAACCGTCCTTGGTATAGCGAAAGAAGTGTCGGAGCCGCTGATAGACAAGATAAATCAGGGAAAAGAACTTAATTCCAATTCGCCACTTAAGCCTCATAGAATAAAGAAAAAAGCTTTGTGTCGCAAGCTGCTGAGTGGAAAATTAGACCATTTAAATCAGGAGGAAGGAGAAGTTATAGAGCCTCTATTACTAAAGTATGCGCATGTTTTCCACAATGAGGAGACAAATGATTACAAGGGAACGAATGTCATTGAACATGAGATACCTATAGGCGACGCACGAACCATTATGCGCCCCCAGTATAAGACCCCGTACGCCCTGAGGCAACAAATGCAAGCACAGGTGAAGAAAATGCTCGACAAAGGCGTCATAACGCCGAGCAATTCCCCCTGGTCAGCACCCGCCATCTTGGTACCCAAGAAAAGTCCAGATGGTATCCATAAATACAGATTCTGTGTAGACTTCAGAGAACTCAATTCGGTGACGAAATTCGACTTCTATCCGTTACCCCTCTGCGAGGAAACTACAGGCTCTTTACACGGATCCAGGTACTTCACGGTACTCGACTGTCTAAACGGATTGTGGCAGGTACCCATAAAAGAGGAACACCGTGAACGCACAGGGTTCACTGTCGCCTTCGGGCACTACGAATTTAATCTCTTTTTGGATTATCCAAAAGCCCCTCTACCTTCCAGAGGTTAATGTATGTTGTTTTGAGAAACCTCCTAGCTACCCACTGCTGGATTTTCCTTGATGATCTGATTGCTTTCTCCAGCACAGCTGAGGACACGCTCAGCGATTAGAAGAGGTATTACGTAGGTTCAATGAGGCAAATTTACAGTTGCATCCTGGGAAATGTGTAATTGCCCAGCCTGATGTGCGCTATCTAGGCTATGTTATCAGAGAAAGGCTTCTCCGCCTCCCCTGACAAAGTGAGAGCCGTCAGACAGTATCCGGTCCCCAAAAACGTCAAATACGTTAGGACGTTCCTCGGTTTAGCTTCATTTTACAGCAGGCTCGTGCCAAATTTTGCCGAAATTGCTAAACCCATGACGGTTCTAATTAGAAAGGACCGTCATTTTACATGGGGCCCGCAGCAGCAACAGGCTTTCCGGAGTATAAAGGATAGGTTATGTACCACGCCCGTACTGGCCTACCCAAATTTTGTATTGCCCTTCATACTAACTACCGATGCCTCAAAGGTGGCCATTGCCGCCATCTTGTCGCAAGTACGAGACGGAAAAAAGCGGCCGATCGCGTATGCAAGTAGGCAGCTTAACACACAGGAACAAAATTATATAGTTTCCGAACAAGAAATGTTAGCCTTGGCGTGGGCGACCAAGTATTTCCACTGTTACCTATATGGGAAGCAATTCCTTGTAGGGACAGGCCATGCAGCGTTAACATACTTGCGAAAATTCGCTGACCACAACAGCCGCATCTTAAGATGTTCTCGAAAACTCTCAGAATTGGACTTTGTAGTCGAGCACAGAGCGGGGTGTAAGATAGGCCACGTAGACGCTCTGAGCCGGAACGTGGGTGCCATCACGAACTCATGCCGCCTAAGTTGAGAGAGTGTGAAAGAAAGGAACAAAGAAAGAATGCTTTCTATCGCAGACAAAACCCATGGACTTATCACAGTGACTGAATTACTCCTGCATAACGATGACGTCATGTACAGTCGTCACCAAAACGGCAAACATCAGCTCGTGGTTCCGCAGACTTTAATCCAACATATTATCAGAGAAAACCACTATCCCAAATACGTGGCACATCCTGGGATTAAGCAAATGTACAGCCTGTATTCACTAAATTACTGGTGGCCTAAAATGAGAAAAACCATAGAGCAGTACATAAGGAGGTGTCACTCTTACCTGAGAAGAAAAGAGGACTGGGAAATGATTGCCTCACTCGGTGACGTAGATTAGCCCAAAACTCCCTTCGAATTCACCTCGATGGATATAACAGGACCCTACCAACAACGCCGCGAGGAAACAAGTACCTCCTCAAATTTATTGATCACCTCACAAAGTATGTAGAAGCGTTCCCCATTTCCGATCATACTGCCGATACATGTGCGAGGGTGTACTCAACCCAAGCTATTACTTGTCATGGTACAGGTTCCACCATGATCACGGACTAAGGCAGATAATTTATGTCGTCTTTCTTCCAAAGAACGTGCAAAATATTAGGTGCCCGCAGGGTACACACTTCCAGTTATCATCCAGCCTCGAACGGGAAAATTGAAAGGCTCCACCGCTCCCTACATTCAGGTATCTCGCATTATGTAAATGCTACTAAAATTAGGATTAACTTGTGTCATTTTATTTCATGTCTTATCGAGCCACTCCTAACAGCCACGTGTTATAACCCTTTTTATTTGTTGCATGGGAGAGAAATGTTTCTGCTGAGTACTGACAATTTAAAGGCTCGCCTCCCTAAAGACAACACCGACGAAGACCAACGCCTAGAAACCTGAAATCCAATCTGAGATTAGCTTACAAGCTAGCAGCCAAAGCCAAAAGAAAGTCACATCAGAACAATAAACGACTTTATGATCGTAAAGCTAAACCACGTGAGTTTGAAGTACAAGATCTTGTTTACTTGTACAACCCTGCCCTAAAGCCAGACTTGGTCCGAAAGTTTGCAAAACCTTGGTCCGGCCCTTGTCAGGTTACTAAGGAAATTTCAGAAGTGAATTAGGAAATAATGGATTTGAATGGTAAACGTCAGGTTGTGCTCGTTAACCGTCTGAAGAAGGCCTTTAATTCTGAATTATGGAAGCCCAAACTGAAGCAAAAACCTGAGAAAAATGCGCCCAGGATATTAGCAAATCCCCATAACACAAACGGAAATCCACAGGATGAATTTAAAATTGGACCGTACCCACTAGTGTGCACAGAAAACTCGGAAGCTAGAACCGAACGCGAACCACTAGTTGACCACAGTCCAGGCACTCCTGACCTCACCAAACCGCCTACCGGTACTCCAATTTAAGAAGGAAACGACCCCAGCTATTGCCCTCCGAACACGCCCCGGTCTAGGCGTGAACTCGAGATTTCTAGCACACACCCTCCGCTCACTAGGTTACGCGCGAAGGTTCTGTCTCAAGACGCTGAAAACCCGTAATATATGTGTATTAACTGTGTGCGACTTTGTGTTACAGGGTGCCTGCTACTTATCGTGTTAGCAGAATTACATGTTCAACCACTTAATCAGTGTCATATTTATGAAAGAGAGGGATGTCCTTACGAACGATGAATGGCGCGTTGCTGTAAATATAAACCTGAGTATGTATCATGAAGTACCTTTCCATAGTAAAGTCAGACCTCCTTGCTGTCAAACAACAGAGAAAAGAGTTTACGTCAGTTTCTGAACTCAGATTGAATTGTTTGTACAAATTGTAGAAGATAAACTTCACGATTTTTATTAGATTCTACCCAACCAGATCCTCGACAAGATTTACTTAATCTTGGATGTAGTATTTCAAAAACTATCTTCGGTACGGCAACTGTTTCAGACATTCACGAACTTCACGAAGTACTTGATCATTTACATAATAGAAATTCATATATAGTTCATCCTTTGGCAAACCAGTTGACATACGTAAAAATAGCTGATACAGCATCACTTACAACAGAGAGTATTGCGTATCTTTCTAGCATCGTGAAGGATAGTATAATTCAATTCCACGATAGATCCCAGCAAATTACCCGAGACCTACTTTAGTTTAATGTTACATTTTTGGACAAAGCACAACATACACGGTTGTCAGACAGATGGAATTTACTTTGTTGCAATTGACCCAACAGCTGGATGAAATTGCACTATACAACTTGCACTTTTAGAAAACTTGTAATTGAAGTTATTTAGCCCCTCTTCACTTCAAAGTATTCTTAGAAATATGACACTTCGTCTGCCAGAGGGATACGAACTGATAGCAGGTACTAGAAACGAAGTCATACATCAGTATTATAAATTATCTGAAATGCCCGTTATAGCCAACTCTCATTGCATTAAGCTCATTTGAAATATTCCCCTCAAGTGTGCAGATCATCACTTCACCCTGTATGAAATAATTATCTTGCCTGAGCTAATATCTTCAGACAGATTTGTTCAGTATGCAATTGACTATCCATATTTGGCTTTACAATTCAGTCAACACGGCTATATACCATTCACGGCGAACGGCTACAGCAAATGTATCACAAGTAACATCACTCTATGCCCGATGGATTTGGCGATAGTTAATGCACAAAGACGTGCGTGTGCTGCTGGCTTATTCTTCGAGACTCCTAACCACTGTGTAAGAGAAGTTTACTTTTCAACTGTCAACAACCGACGATGATACGACACCGGAACTTCTGGGCATATCACTTCCCGACACCACGCCAAATGACGTTACGCTGTCCGGGAAACGAAGCCGAATCTCCCCTCACACAAGTACTCACGGATGCCGGACTGCTGTTCAACTCTTCAGCCTGCAATATATCTACGGACGACTTGCATATATATCCTACATTACGCGGATCTGTGCAGACGGAACTTAGTGCACCACGAATCTTCCTGCCTGATAAAGTTCCCACTGTAACCAATCACGAATTCCACCAGCTAAAACAAATAACTCTGCCAGCACTTCAAGCGCTACATGATTTGAATTCTCGCCTTGCAAAACCTCTACATTCATTGGATGTTGTTTCTTTATTACACATGCAGCAGACTTCACGTCAATCGCAAAGTGAAATACGATGGCACAAATTGTTATTTTAATTTCTGCTATTTTGCTATTAGGATTTTTATATTTGTTACTAAGACCACACCTTCACAAACTGCGATGCGCCGCTACGAGCCCACACAACACTGTGCCGACCATTTCCCCTCAACCCCCTCTGCAACATCAAACTTCGTAACTACGACCGAGAGACAGAACAGAACGCCGTCTTCTCAACATACACCTTACAACACGCGAACTAATGCAGCCGCACTGGTCCTTCATATCAGAGTGGTCACGGAAACGCATCTCTGCTTACTGCAAACGTTGCAAATTCCATGCAAACTGCCAACGCTCGTAAGACGTACTTTGAACATCGACCGAGCTTACATGTTGTTGAATGCGTCTGTAACACACATTTAACTGTCGTGTATTACCCATGTAATCCTTTATATATTATGGTCTCTAAGAATGAAAATACCCTATGTATCTTTTATCTCCACATTTACTTTTGTTGATTTGCACTTATTTTTACTTTGTATGGCTTGTATTTTATACTCCCTCATCCCCAATTATACAGTCATTACACTATTGTATTTTCTGTGGCTTAAGATTTGATGTGTGTAACTTTCTACCCCGAATCTTATTCTTACCACGGGCGTTTGCAACGATTGCAAAATTTAAATCATTGTATGTTAGATTTTACATATTAATTTTGGTATTTTCAAATGACTATATCAAAACAGGTACAGTTAAATTTTAATTCACTTCCTCATTGTGAAACGAACGATCGCCCACAGTTACTACTCAGCGCATGTTTGTCAGTTCCCCATTTTTTCGATGTGTTTAACCTCAATTGTGACGCGATCAGTTCCCTAAACTGTAAAATATGTTTAGTGCATCATTTTGCTCTTATAAAAACCCCCTGTTTTTGCTGACCCGACTTTCAATCGAAGGAACCACTGTTCGCCGGTCGCTACATATCTACAAGACTGCGAAAACGAAAGTTATTATACAATGTTTCATATTGATTACGATGTGGCATCGCTTCTTGTTACTACAAGGTAAGCCGAATTGACTGAGTTAATCTTCTGAATTCCAAATTAACTCGAGTGAAATATTTTCGTCATATAATTCGTACGCATCCCGCATGGTATCTCCACCTTGTCGTGGTGGAGGGGCTTGTGAGTTCCAGTAACCCTGAGAGCTAGGCCGGCGGTAGCATTGCTACCAGCAGGGATTCCCACGCCGGAAAAGTTCAGAGGGTAGGAACCAGACGAAGAGAGATACCTAGAAGGAGGGAACTTCGATAAAAATTCCTCTGATGCCGGAAGCAGCGTCATCAGTAACGACTTGAAGCGCAGAGAAAATGATGCTTGAGATGATTCAAGATCGTATAGCAAAAGGCGTGGCCAGAGTGGTTTGAACGGCAGCTGTACTGCGATGTGGAAAGCAAATGGAAACACTACCACATAATTAATTTTCCTGGATAATCTCTTTCCAAAAACAGAGATACACATGCGAGATGCGTCCTCTGGAGACAAAACAATCCGGAGGTAAACTACTCCCCCATTCTTATCTCGGGGGGAGTGATTCTAGGGGAAATATCCAGCAGCAGGTCCCACTTTTACAAGAAGGATTACAAAGGAAAGAAGAATGAACAGCACAGCTACAAGATTGGAACGTTGAATGTCAGAATTTTAAAACGAGGAGACAAATTGGAAAATTTTAAAAAATGCAGAAAATCGCGGTGTCTATTCTACTTGTCAGTGAAGTGCGATGGAAAGGACAAGGTGAAATAAGAAGTGGTGATTATACAGTGTGTTTTTCCGTGGGTGAACTTGCTGAAAAAGGTGTAGCAATAGTGGTGCATAAAAGTGTAGTGAGAAGCGTTGTTACGAAGATTGTTAATGACAGAATCCTCGCTATTAAACTACAGGCATAGCCGATAAATATTTTGATGATTCAAGTGTACATGCCAACATCGGAGCATGAAGATGATGAAGTTGAAGAGTTGTATGGCATAGTTGAAGAAATTCTTGAAGAAGATGGAAAGGGCAACCCAAACACCATCATAATGGGGGACTGGAATAGTGTTGTTGGATATGAACCATATAGGAACATTTTTGGACCATATGGCCTAGGAAGAAAGAATCACAGATGTCAAATGCTTATTAACGTCTGTGAAAAAATGGACTCATCGTCACTAACACATGGTTCAGGAAGCCTAAGAGAAGACTACACATGGAAGGCACCAGGAGATCGGAGTCGACATCAGTTGGACTACATACTCGTGAAACATCGATTTAGAAACAGTGTGAAAGATGTGCAGACACTGCCTGGGGCAGATATCGACTCGGACCACAACTTACTAGTTGCCAAGATCTGCACCAGATTGAAGAAAATCATAAGGTTCCAAAGGAGACCACAACGGGATTTAGAGAAATTGTATACTCAATAACAAACACTGCAGGATACTCTAGAAGGAAAACTCGATGCA
>Ga0268261_10003526_pt1 | contig 11536 bp, 6 predicted proteins | sample TergutNc150P1_FD_190353 | JGI IMG/M metagenome (GOLD analysis project Ga0268261, IMG submission 190353) | Nasutitermes corniger P1 segment gut microbial community from laboratory colony in Florida, USA - Nc150 P1 (SPAdes) (version 2) | ecosystem: Host-associated > Arthropoda: Insects > Digestive... | reverse complement strand
AGTGAAGCTGGTACTGGAATTACAATGATTTTACAGGCCCATGCGGTCTCCTTTTATTTGGTCCGCTGGGTTGGTGTATCGTCTGTGATTGGTCAGAATAAACTGACCTGTGATTGGTCGAAATAAGCTGACTTGTGATTGGCCTGACTGGCCTGTGACTTGCGGCACTGAAATGGGCCGTTCTTACATTTGTAGAGAGCTTGCGTAAGGTCCTGAAAAGGGCCGTTCTTATATTTGTGGGATGTTCCCACAATGGAAATTTGCATGTTACAACAAACTAATTATAAAAGAGCAATCTTCCAATTTGATACACAACCAGTCTTTTTAACAGATTGTTTATGAATGCCTAAGCCAGTACTTCTCAATGCAGTAAATATGATAATGTTGTAAACACTGGACTTCCTGACCTTCAGGCTGCATTCTGTATGATTTTACATGACTAAGTCAGACAAATGGTATTAACCATAGCAACAAATGACATGGACTTTCCTACGTGAATATTCTGCAACAATTGTAATCTATATCTCCACTTGTTCTCTGAATTGGGAAAAACCTGGAAAGGCAGCAAGACATGCACAATTTGTAAATGACCTATAACTGCACTTCATTAAAAACAAGCATTCTTCTAACAGTTTCTTACCTGTGCCTTATTCATGCTTCTACTTTTCACAGAACATACTATTCTGAAAAATGCACAGTGACCTCATAGACATCATGTATTTTTCTTGATGTGCACTTGATTCCACATAAACTATTCATAAAATAAAATATATCTTACCTGCAGACACTGGCCGAAACAACCTCCACTCACGTACAAGTCATTATCAAGTACTGCTGTTCCAAAATTACATAGCTTTGGATGGGGTATGAATGTCAGATGTCGCCATACCCCAACACTAGGCAGAAAGTATGTAACCTCATTGCTTATTCCTCCAAAACCAGAACCTCCCACTTTTACAACAGTGAGATCCATGCCCCTGGAGTTAAAAAAGTGATAAATTTGACACTAACACTATACTGCTAGTATTTGGCAAATTGGGGCATATTCTGCTCTGATGACATGAAATATGGTGCTGCACGGCCCCCAGATCCCATGTCATGATTTCTGCAAGTGTTATGTGGTGAATCAGCTTATGGTTATATGTCAGTCACTGTCAAGTGGTGACTGTGTGTTTATTGTCAAACAATCACTTCACTACTATCTGTAATACTTCTGCTTCTTTGCAATCTACAGTGAAATCACAGCCTATCAGGTACCCCAACTGTATGGGTGCCAAATGATAGAAATGTGGTGGATGTCAGAACTCACGAAAGTGGCGACACATGAACTAGTATATATGCCATTGAAGTTGTGACAAGGAGTATGTTTCTGCAACCATTGCTATGTTGATGCAGTTCTCCAAGTCTAGCTGTGCCTGTTCAAACATAAAGAACACTGTGGACAGAGTTACCAACATGGCAAACTACATTCTTGTCAGGCACTTATAAACCCTGGACCTGAGAGTGAACTACCATGTTGTGACCAGATTGATGCATAAAACTGGGTTTTATACTGTGCTGTAATTTAGCCCTTCTCATTTAAATTAATGCACTAACACTGTACTAACATTTTGACCTACTACTAAATGGATGAAACGTTTGGAATTGTAACAATAACTGTGAAAGCTCTGAATTGCAAGCTATGAGTCTGGCAGAAGCTATTAGACATAGGAGCTAGTCAACAATATTTAAAATTCAGGGGCTGCCCCTGTATTTGACAGGATAGGGTTAAATGTCAATATAAAATAACATGTTTAGACAAAGTATACAGAACACCTGAGAATGAGATAACAGACACAGCGTTAATTGGTGCATGCTTTTGGACGTATATATATATATATATATGAAACGTATTGACAATTAACAAACTCCACTTGCTTCATATGCATATATTTACCTTGGAATGCTTCACCCTCAAGATCAAGGCATTGCATCCCTCAAAATGTTGGTAGGTATCTGTTTACCAGTAAACACAACAATGGAAGACTTAAATCTGCAAGTGAATTTACACTGGCTACCAGCCTCCATGTGGATAAATGTACTGCTGGCAGCATGACAGTACACTACACAAAACAAGAACAAAAATCAATCAAGTAAGACGTGAGATTCCCGCAACAGTAATACTAAAGTTTCAAGTCTCCTGGGGTAAAACACTGTGCCACTGTTCAAGCAGTACCTGATGTTTTGAAGAAACAACTTGCAATGCTGGACTCTGAAGATGAAAGCAGATGAATTTTCAGAAGGTTGGGCACTACACACTTATTGACACAGAGTCACATCCCACTGGGATTTGTGTTAGTTGGTTTGTCGGTTAGTTGTTGGTAGATCATGTTTGTAGCTCAGAAGGCTATATTTAAGTTAGTCTGCTTGAAGAGGTTTGTAACTTTTCGTATTAGTGAACCGTGGTATGTAAATGATATCCACCTCTTGTTCTGTTGTGTTGTTAGGAGTTATTTTCCTTTAGATTATTGATAATGTGTTTTGGGAATTCATTATTTTTAGCTGTTGTGAGTATGGTTTGACATCTTGTTGTTTTGTCTGTTTTGTGATAGGTAATCCTAGCATTCCATTTATGCAATAATTGAATGCCGCCAGTTTGTGGTCATAGGGGTGGTTGGAAGAAAATCGTATGGTGATATCAGTGTGTGTTGGATTTCTGAAAATACTTAGATTAATGCTATTAGTATTTCTGTGGATGAAAAATCTAGATAATTTATAGAATTATTTTCTTCCTCTGATATTTTGAATTCCAAATGTTTGTCAATATCATATGTATTCATATGGTTTATGATTGTCATTTCATTTGTGTTGATTTGGTTGAAGATAATTAAGATATTGTCTATGTATTTTTTATACTATATTACTTCTTTACTTTCTAAACATTATTTTATATATGTTTCTTCTAAGAATTGAAGGTAAATTTCTACTGACTTACTTGAGATGGGTGATCCCATGGCGATTCCTTTTGTTGGCTGGAAGAATTGGTTATTGTATTGGAAGTAGTTTTACCTTAGAATTATTTTTAGAAGATGTAAGATTTGTTCTGTTTAAGTATTAATCTTGGTATTGGGTTGAGCCAGAATTTGGTGATGTAGAAAATGTTTTGTATTGGTAGATTAACATACATGTCTTTTATGTCTAGCATGACCATTTTGTTGTGCTTATTAATTTGAATGTTTTTTAGTTCTTGTACTACTTCATATGTGTGTTGTAGGCTATTAAGTCATTTAGTTTTTTGCTGAGTTACTTGGCAACTTTGTAGGACTGGGCTTGTGTATTATTCAGTACTGGTCTGATTGGTTCATTTTCTTTAAGTGTTTTTGTATGCATTGAGTTTTGATGCCATTGGTTCTATGTTCATTAGATGTTTGTGTGTGCATTTGTCTAGCATTATAATGTATTTTTGGATGGCTTGTTGGATTTGTTTTTGATAAGGATCTGTGGGATCTGTGTTCAGGCGCATTCTGTAATTTTCTTGTATGAAATCATCAATTTTCTGTTTTATTGTGTTTTTGTTAATTATTATAATAGTTTTGTTTTAATTTTTTTGCTATTGTTAGGTTATTTTGTTGAAAGATTTTTTTATTTGATTTAGATTGTGTCGGTGTCTTTTATGAAATGTGTTATGTGTGTTGGTTGTTATGATATGTTTAACTTTTTTGATTGCTAAATATCAGAATGTCTTTTGTATTTAGGGGTCCTGGTGTCTGATAGCATTTTCTGTTCTATCAGCTCATTAATATAATATTTTGGGTCCTTTTCTAATGCATAGTTTTGGTCTAAGGTTCAGGTATTGGGTGTTCTTTAGTGAATGTCACATTGGTTGGGTTTATTAATCTTGAATGGGTTGTGTGTGTATTCTTTTTGGTATTATTTATGGTCTTGTGTGTTTTACCAATGTATCTAGTTTTTTCGTTCAGTTTCTGATATATAGTGTCCATAAATTCGTTTATCCATGAGTCTATTAAATTTTGGGTATGCTGCCACATGCCATTAAAATAATGTGCACATTTAATCATGATATTATATATGTAATCCTAATTATTTTAACAATTCAAAAACTTGATGACAGTTTTTTATTACAGACTGGATAAATATGCAGCCACTAGACAGAACTTATTCAGTAAACGACGTATTTTAACTGATTATTAATATTTATAACTTTAGCAAAGCACATACAGTAGCTCCCTGATGATGGTTGTGAGACTCGGTTTCAGCCGGTGACCGATCCTTCGATCCCGGCAGTTATTGGCATAGTTGCCGTGACGCTGAGGTCTTACTTCCTAACGAGGTTCACGAAGCCATCAAGGGTCTCAAGTCCAGCAAGGTTCTGGACCCAAATGGTATCCCGAACGGGACCTTTAAGCATTTCACCAGTGAGAGGTATTCCTACAGGCCCAGATTTTCAACGCGGTTCTCCGCACCCATCACTTTATACAGTGTCGAAGCACGCAAGTGTGATCTCTATCCTTAAACCGGTAAAGGATCCGGCTCTACCCTCAACCTATCGACCCATTTTTCTCTTGGACACGATTGGAATAGTATTTGAAAATATCCTATTAACTAGAATCTTTTATGAAGTACGTGAGCCCGGGCTGACGCGAGAACAGCAGTTTGGGTTTCGACCCAGGCATAGCACGTCCTTGCAGCTGGCCCCCCCTCGTTGAAAGAATAACCAGGAACTATGACGAAATGAGGCTAATTGGTGCGGTTTTCCTCGATGTGGCCAAAACCTTCGATACCGTCTGGATCGATGGCCTCCTTTACAAGCTAACGCTCCTAAACTTTTCGTCTTACATTGACCATACAATCTCATAAAACCTCCGAGGTCGGACGTTTGAAACGTCCTTCCAGACGGACGTGTCATCTCATCGCGACATGCGGGCTGGTGTGGCTCAGGGTGGACTCATTGCTCCCGTCATCTTTAATCTGTACGTCGACATGCCTTTACCCTCGCACCACGTTGAGTTGGCCATCTACGCGGACGACACAGCCATCATAGCCACGTCCTGCAAGCCGATGTTGCTCGTCAGCTGCCTGGACTCATAACTCGACGACCTTCAACGGTGGTTGAGTGAAAGGTGATTCGCCATTAATGTTTTTCAGAGCACCACGATAATCTTTGCGTTTAAAGGCCGTGCTTCTTTCTGCCACGACCAGTGTCAATTTTCGTGGAACCAATCCAATGGGTCGACACAACTCATTATCTCGGGGTAACCCTAGATACACGACTAACCTGGTGGCCTCGCATCGATCAGTTCAGGAAGAGAACTGCTCATAGAATGCGTATGTTGGGTCCGCTGCTGAATAGAAAAAGTGATCTCTCCGTCAGGAACGGAGTCCTACAAAAGCTGCTTATTCGCCCCATGATTATTACGCGTACCCCGCGTGGAGGTCTGCTGCCCGCACCCACGTCCGGAGGTTGCAGGTATTCCAATCGAACTGTCTTCGCCTTACTACTTGTGTCCTCTTGTACGTTAGTAACAGGCAGATGCATGAGGATCTGGGTGTTCCGCTGTTTGCCGACATCAAACACCTGACTACGAGCTTTTACTCAAAGTTAGTTGACATGGGTAACACCCTATTGCGTCATGTCGGCAGATACGATGACCGAGGGTTGACTCCGTTTCGAGACGCGAAAGCCAAGAGCGGCAGGGGTCAAGAGGCCAGTCGGTGCCATCGCCCGCAATGGCCAAGTCGACTAAACGAATCGCGTTCGGCGCTGATCAATCTTTGGGCTACCCTGACAGGTTTCTCCGTGGTTTTACCTGCGTTGTAAGCTAAATATCAGGGTATAGGATGTAAAGTCCGGGCACGGCCCATACTCCACTCTCCCAGCCGCGGCGGCTTCACATACTCGCCTAACAAATGTCGCATACCTCCAGTGAGCGACCGAGCTGGTCTGGGCTCATAACCCAGACAGCCAACGAATCAAAATTTATCCCTCCCATAATTAGTTTAGTGTCACCTAGGCTCTAGTCTTTGGTAAAATCAGTCAAGGCCCTCAGCCTGACTTACAATTGTTGGCTTAAATATATTCCCCTGTTAGATTTAGGAGTCTGTTATAGAGCCCAGCGATGCGGTCAAACGCAGGAATGTCGAGTAGGCAGTTAGCACGTTGGCTTGGCTTGGCTTGACAGCCAGAATTCACGGCTCACTACAAAAAGAAGTAACATCGTTTGACTACGTATCATTAGAAAGTAATCAGTCCGCGACTCATCGGAAAAGATTAACAACGTTTGACCAGGAACATCGCTCGGAATCTAAGGAGAAGCAAAGCTGAGCGGACCGGTGATAACCAGCTAACGCTAGGACCTGCCGCGAAAGCATTCAGTCCCAAATGGCGACCAGCACCGTCCTTCGACAGAGTTGTCACATGCACGAACTCTACACAGCGCAATTCGTTGCGCATTCGCTCGCTAGACTCCGAACAGGCTATATCACTCTGAGACCAGTAGCCAACGCAAAATATATCAAGGCCTTTCTGGCGCAGTACTCTAATGTACGATTACCAAGTCTTTAATAAATATCTGTATATATGTTGGTAATCTGGTAGTTACTCCATAACAACCCTGCAGTATCCCACAATATAAAGGACAGACACATGTAGGATGACCTAAAATAAGACGGTTGTAACATTTATTAAAAGAGATTTGGAGGGAAGTAAAGAGCTGGAACGATATTGAGAAGAAAGCCAGTGAAGAGGGAGAATACACTGGAATGTGTATTATAATTTCAGGGTGTCCCACTCGCTACCGAACCCCGCATTTCTTTAATAATTCTAACAGCAATGAAGATATTACAACGAAATTTGAGCACGAGTACTTTCGTTGTGTGAGAAATGTGACATCATAACATGTGCTGGAAGTGGCCATCATTTGTGTCCAGACAGGATTGAACCCGAAGCGCCATATTTTGGGAAGTCCTTGCCAGTAAGGGAATACGGGAATTTCGAGAATTAACGTAACCGACAGGTGAAGCCACGCCTCGTCCGAGAACCAAGTGCAGTCCAGACTGCCCGGATTTACCTTAAGAAGTGTCTGAAACCATCGACAGTATGCCACTCTTTTCACTTGGTCGGGCTCGTTTAATTCGTGGAACAAGGAATACGGTACGAATAAAGGTTCGCTTTTTCGCAGCACGTTAACGAGTGCTTCTAGACAACACCGATTCCTGTGAAAGTCGGCTCAGTGACCTCTTGGGAGACGCCAGTAGTAGGTCCCTCACATTTTGGATCGTTTCTTCTGAAAATGTGGACGACCTCCTGTATGCTCGTCCAATAAAGTCCTCTTGCTTTCAGTTTCTTCGACAAGGACAAATGCTGGACTTGCTCGCCGGACGTCGGCCTCCAAACGTCTCCAGAATTGCTGTTGACATAAATTTATCGATTCTGTTTTCCAATAAGTGCGAACAACTCGCTCCTCCAGAGTACAAGGGTGGGTCAAAAAGTTTCGAGACTAGTTCCATAGACCGTCAACCGATGGCAGTACGTGAATCAGTGCGCTGTGCTTGGGAGCAGGGAACGTCACCACTCAGTATGCCGAGTGGCGTCGCTGTGTGAATATTGGGAGTTTTACAACGCGAGTGTTTGTCACCACGTGTGTCTTCACATTTGCGATTTCAGCATGGACGTGAAACTGGAGCAGAGAGTAAACATCAAATGCTGCGTGAAACTCGGCAAATCTGAGCGGAGACTTTGGAAATTATACAACGTGCGTATATAAACGAGGCCATGAGTCGTGTGAGGTGTTTCGAGTGGCACGCGGGCTTCAAGAGAGGCAGAACATCACTCGAAGACGACGAGAGGTCAGAGCGAAATTCCATGAGCTCAACGCCTAAAAATGTGCAAACAATTCGACGACTAGTGCATGAGGATCGTGGGAGAACTATTAAGGACATTACTACAATCGTTAATGTGTCGTACGGAACAGTGCAGACAATTCTCACGTGTCATTTGAACATGCACCGCGTTGGTGCAAAGTTCTACCCAGGCTTCTGACCCCGAACAGAAAGGCACCGTGTTGCAATTTGTCAAGAGCTTCGTCAGCGTGCCGTGGATGACCCATCCTTCATGTCGAGGGTATCACTGGGGACGGGAGTAGGGTTTATGGATATGAGCCCGAGACTAAACAACAATCTTCGCAATGAAAGATCCCCAAGACCGAAGAAGGCAAGGCAGAGCCGCAGCGCAAACTAGAGCATGCTCATCGTGTTTTTCGACATTTGAGGGATTGTGCACCATGAATTTGTCCCCGAAGGCCAGACCGTGAACGCGGAATTCTACTGCAATGCTCTTCGCCGTCTGAGGGAGGATATTCGGCGAAAACGACCTGAACTGTGGTGCGCGGGCAATTGGCTGCTCCATGATGACAATCCACCCTCTCACCAAGCTCTCGTAACGCGTGAGTTTTTCGCCCAAAAAAAGGCATTATCACACTTCCGCATCCACCTTACTCACCAGATTTGGCCCCTCCCGACTTCTTCCTCTTCCCGAAGATGAAGCTGCAGCTAAAGGTTCGCCGCTTTGACAGAGTGGAGGAGATCCAGCGGGAATCGCAGAATGCTCTGGGTACGCTTCGAGTACAGGACTTCCAGCACGCGTTCCAACAGTGGCAACGGCGCTGGGATCGATGTGTCGCTGCACAAAGGGACTATTTTGAAGGGGATGCTGCCCAAACTTAAATCAAGTAAATACATTCGAGTCCATAGGTCTGGTCTCTTTTTGATACATCCTCGTATACCGATACATTTTCCAACTATTCTGTGTGAACTTACACGTTACACTAACACTCACAAACAACAACCTTATTAAATAGGCACCTCAGCCAACTGACAGAATTGTCAGCAGGGAGGCGCGTCAGGCAGGAAAGAGGCTGGCTAAATGGCGGATCGCTGTTCCGTGTTGCGACAATTAGGCGCACTACAGGCACACACCACAGACACATTCCTCTTCATTTCTCACACAACGAAATTATTCCTGTTCAAATTTCGTTGCAATATCTTCATTGGTGTTAGAATTATTAAAGAAATGCCGAGTTCAGTATCGAGTGGGACACCCTGTATTTTATTGCATCAGTTGCTAAGATTGTACAATACTGGAAAAGAATTAATTAGCATACAGCATTTTTGGAATGAGGGATAAGGGAAAACTGAAGTACTGGAAATGAGAAATAATCTCCCAGGGATAAACTCTCAACCAAGATTAACCATCGACTGACCTGGGATCGATCCTGGGTGTCTGAAGTGACAGGCCAGAGACTCACTGCCTGAGTCATGGATAAGCACAGAGGAGACTAGAATTTTTGTCCCATAATCCATAAATAAATAAACAACAGCCAATAATTTATAAAGACTAGAGCCATAATGTAAATGTCACAGCCAGTACTGATATCTAGTTTCACACAAAAATATTTCAGTAGAATCCCCATTATCCAGCACCCGATAACAAACATGCCAAGATGGCGGCTGCTGCGGCTGCGATTCCAGATTTCACAACGAAAATTAAGAATAGAAATAAGCGAATTAGGATGTTAATGTTTTATTAAATTGAACTTGGATTTAAATGAAGCTGTGTCTGAGCTAAAGTCTGCAAAATAAATTATAAGAATCCTAAAGGAATATGTAGACATGGCTAACTTGTCCGAGCACAATGCTTCGACTATGATTAACTTAAACAGACCGAAAATATTTCCAGACAATATCCAGCAATGTGAACAAGATACCAGCATGTCATCCTGCAAGAAACAGAGGTGAAATGGGAATACTCCAGAAAGCAGCTGTACAGACATTAAATTCTTTTGACGTTCTATCTAACCTCAAAGTTGCACCCGATTATCATCAGTCTAAAATGAAGAGGAATCTTTACCATGATTCAGGGATAATCCTTTCCAACTATAACTAAAATGAACAGATATCGTATATTATTCCTGTGATTGTGAATGGTGATGCACAAACAAAATATAATGTTAAAGTAATAAATAAGAATGCATATGACACGGAAGACAGTTTAAATAGTGCAGCAAAAGTCACAAAATGTTAATGACTGTTGTCAGCCGTGTAAGAAAGTTTGCTACCGAACATAAGCATAACCTAGGTGCAAATTATGAGGTCACCAGTTTTGTAAAACCAGGCGTCAGATTGGATACAAGTGTAAACACTGCAAGAAATTAAATAAAAAATTTAAGGGGTGAAGATGTAGTGCTAATATGAGGAGGGCAAATGATATAAGTAAGGATAATATAAAACTAGCTATAAAGCATGTGTGTAATTTTGTCAAAAAGGCAAATATTGTGATAATGAAATCGCCCTACAGACCTGATTTTATACCCTCATATTTTGTCAACAGTGAAGTGATAAATCTTGACAGGCAATTTTGAAAAGAAAATGAAAATCTATAACAATATAAAAATGTTAGAAACAGACTTAGACAGAAAATACTTTACTAAGCATGGTCAGCATTTGAACTCATCAGGTAAATAACTAATCTCCATGAAATTAACCACAGTTATCAAGTAATTTTTTTTAGTAAGAAACAACCATTCCTTATTGGCATGCAATGGAGAGATTCCCACTTAACATTCCTATTGGCCTGGCCAGGGTTGTACCTCCTCCACCATCCTGTTCTGATAAGCCATTAATCATGTCATCCTTCTACAAAACATAACCACATCAAACCCTACTCACTTCCATTCTGATGAAGGAAAAGTGTTGGCATTCACCTGCAAGACAACACAGTGCCATAACCCACAATATCTCATTCTTAATACACACTGCCACAAAAACCTAAAACCCAATATCATATTGAGTTTAATTACTTAAATATGGATTCTGTTACAGCTGGGAGAGACTCACATAACATGACTAGGTTTGGAATGGCAAAAAAAAAAAAAAAGTGCATGAGATCTGACCATGCCAGCCTTAATGCCCACCTGTACTGTGCATGAGTGAGATGCTGTTAAATTCTTGTTAGCTTACAGATTAAAACAAATAATATTATTCGTTAATAAAGTGATAAAATGTTCTGGAAAAAACCTATGCTGCCTATTTTGATATGTTCCATACGCCAAGCATTAATTAGACACATAAAATATATTAAAATACTGACAAATGTACTTGGTTTCATGGATGTAATTTTATTGCAAAGTGGTCACCAACAGGTTCTGGCCACTCATGTGACCATCTTCAGGTTGGTGAGAAGAATACAAATATAATTAAAACTATAACCAAAAAGCATACAGTGGAGTGGAGTGATTTAGACAAATTTTAACTATATTTGTATTCTTGTTTTCAGCACCCTAAAAATAGCCACGTGTGTGGCAAAAACATGTTGGTGACCATTATACAATAAAATTACATCCATAAAAACGAATGCATTTTTTGGTCTTTTAGTACATTCTACACCATGTACTTTCCTTATATTTTTGTAAGAGTATGGTCTACCTGATGCAACATCACACTCCTGCACCACTGCCATGTTGTAACTTTAAAGGGGGGGGGG
>Ga0268261_10003525_pt1 | contig 11537 bp, 11 predicted proteins | sample TergutNc150P1_FD_190353 | JGI IMG/M metagenome (GOLD analysis project Ga0268261, IMG submission 190353) | Nasutitermes corniger P1 segment gut microbial community from laboratory colony in Florida, USA - Nc150 P1 (SPAdes) (version 2) | ecosystem: Host-associated > Arthropoda: Insects >... | reverse complement strand
AACAGCGATACATACAATTATTGCATTGGTGCTACGAGTGACAATAATCACAGTTCATTTATCTACAGTGTATTATATGTTTAATTTAAGCATTAATAAATAGTTCCTTTATCTTGCCATCTACATCAACTTCGGGTTAGTCATTGTGTATCTGAACCAGAGCGGGTACAATAGTCAAATAATTACTCTATTGCCAGCAATTGATTTTACGCTTATAATCCCAAATGTGTTGTTTTTTTACATTTGTTTTTACTCTTATGATATAATAGTGTCAGTATTTTCAGCATTTGTGTTTGCGCTTGTGATAACAGATACTCTGGATCGTCAGCATTTAATCTCACGCTTTTGACAACATAGAGACCATATTGTCTGAATTTGTGTTTACTGTAATGAACATATTTCGACGGTATTGTCAGCATTTTTGTTTAAGCCTAGTCACATAGTGGCTGTATATTCTGCATTTGGGTTTACGCTTATGAAATCATAGTCGCTGTATTGGCAGGATTTGTGTACACGCTTACGAACCTAGAGTGGCTGTATTTTCTGCATTAGTGTTCACGCTCATTCTCACAAAATGACTATATTGTCTGCATTTGTATTTACGCATATGATAACATAGTGGCTGTAGTTTCAGCATTTGATTTCACGCTCATGATTCCATAGTGGCTGTATTTATAGCATTTGTGATCACGCTTATGATCACTTATTCAGTGTATTGTCATCAATTATTTTTACGCTTATGTTCGCATATTGGCTGTAATGTATGCATTTGTGCTTACGCTAATGATCACTTAAAATGTGTATTGTCAGTATTTGTTTTAACGCTCATAATCATATAGTAACTCTATTGTCTCCATTTGTGTTTACGCTTATATTCACATTGTGACTGTATGGTCAGCAATTGTGTTCTAAATTATGATCACATTGTGCCTGTAATGTTAGCATTTGTGTTTACGCATATGATCACATAGTAACTGTATTGTTTACATTTGTGTTTACGTTTATGATCACATAGGAACTCTATTTAGTTCATTTCGTTTTACCCTTATGATTTCATTGTAATTTTATTGTCAGCATTTATGTTTACGGTTATGTTCTCATTGTGAATTTATTTTCAACATTTGTATTTACGCTTTTGATCACTTTGTGACTATTTTCAGCATTTGTATTTACGCTTATGATCATATTTTAACTGTGTTGTTTCTCTTTACGTTTTTGAACTCATTGTGACTGTATTGTCAGCATTTGTGTTTACGCTTATATTCACGTAGTAACTGTATTGTCTATAATTGTGTTTACGCTTATAACCATATTGTGACAGTATGGTCAGCATTTGTGTTCACTTCTTATGATCACATAATGGCCGTATTTTCAACATTTCGGTTTACGCTTATGGGCACATAATAAATGTAATTTCAGTAAGTGTACTGATGCTTATGATCTCATAGAAACTCTATGTTCTCTAATTCTGTGTACGCTTATGTTCACATTTCGACTCTATATCAGCATTTATTTTCACGCTTGTTATCACATAGTAACTGTATTGTCTGTATTTGTATCGACGCATATGAACACATAATGAGTGTATTGTCAGCATTTGTGTTTAAGCTTATGATCACTTAATAACTATTGTCTACATTTCTGTTTATGCATATGATTAAATAGAAACTGCACGGTCTGCTTTTGCGTTTACGCTTATGATCACATAGAAAATCTATTGTCTACATTCGTTTTTACGCTTATGATCACATAGTAACTCTATTGTCTACTTTTATATTTACCCTTATGATTACATATTGACTACTGTCTGCATTTTTCTTTACGCTTATGATCATATAGTGACTGTATAGTCAGCATTTGTGTTTACGCACATGATCACATAATAACTGTATTGTCTACATTTGTGTTTACTCGTATGATCACATTATGACTGAATTTTCCTCATTTGTATATACGCTTATGATCTTATTGCGACTTTAATTTCAGCATTTTTGTTAACGCTTATGATCGCATAGTACCTGTATTTTAAGCATTTGTTTTAATGCCTCTAATCACATCGTAACTGTTTTGTCTACATTTGTCTTTACTGTTATATTCACATTATTACTGTTTTGTCGTCATTTGTGTTTACGCTTATGATCAAATAGCTACTGTATTGTTTGCATTTGTGCTTACGCTTATATTCAGAATTTGCCTGTATTGTATTCATTTGTGCATATTCTTATAATCATATTGGGTCTGTATTTTCATCATATGTGTTTAGCTTATTATCACATAATCACTGTATTGTCTGCATTTGTGTTTACTTTTATGATCACATTGCAACTGTATTGCTTGCATTTGTGTTTATGCTTATATTCATATTGTGACTCTATTGTCTTCATTTGTGTTTACGCTTACGGTCACATTGTGACTGTATTTGCGCACAAGTGTTTACGCCTATTTTCACATAGTAAATGTATTGTATATATAAGTGTTTACGCCTATGATCACATTGTGACTGCATTGTCATCATCTGTGTTTACACATTAGATCATACAATAACTGTATTGTCATTATTTTCTATTTACGCTTATGACCGCTTTGTAACTCTATTATCAGCATTTGTTTCTGCGTTTAGGATCACGTAGTAACTGTATTGTTTACATTTGGGTTTACGCTAAAGATCGCATATTAACTGTATTGTACGAATTCGGTTTAACGCTTATAATCATATTCTAACTGTATTGTTTGCATTTCTGTTTACGCTTATATTCACATTGTTACTGTATTGTCAAGATTTGTTTTTACGCTTATGATCTCAAAGAAACTGTATGTTTGCACTTGTGTTAACGCTTATATTCACGTTGTGACTGTATTGCATTCATTTATGTTTACGATTATGGCCACATTGAAACTTTAATTTCATTATTTGTGTTTAGCTTATGGTCACATAAAAACTGTATAGTCTGCACTTATGTTTAGAATTATGATCACATAGCAACTGTATTGTTTACATTTCTGTTCGCGCTTACATTCACATTTTGACTCTATTGTCAGCACATGTGTTTATGCTTATTTTCACATATTAATTGTATTGTATACTCCTATGATCACATAGCAACTGTATTGTTTGCATTTTTGCGCTTATATTCAAATTGTGACTTATTGTCTTCATTTTTGTTTACGCCTATGATCACATTGTGACTGTATCGCCATCATTTGTGTTTACTCTTTTGATCATGTAGTAACTGTATTGTCATTATTTATGTTTAAGCTTATGATCACGTAGTAACTGTGTTTGTCAGCATTTGTGTTTACGTTTATGATCACATAGAACCTGCATTGCCTCCATTTCTATTTTTGCCCTTATGATCACAATGTGACTGTATTTTCAGCATTTGTGTTTACGCTTATGATCACAGTAACTGTTTTGTCTACATTTGTCTTTACGTTTATGATCACATTTTGACTGTATTGTCAGCTTTAGTTTATATGCTTATGTACGCATTGTGTCTCTATTGTCATCATTTTTGTTTACGCTTATTATCACAGATTAACTTTTTTTTCTATAATTGTCTTTACGCTTATGATTATATTGTGACCGTATTTTCAGCATTTGATTTCACGCTTATGATAACATATTTGCTGTATTGTCAGCATTTGTGTCTATGCTTGTGATCACATTTTTACTATATTGTGTGCATTTTTCTTTACACTTATGATCACATATTGACTGTACTGTCTTTATTTCTGTTTATGCTTATGAACCAATAGTGAATCTATTGTCAGCATTTGTGTTTACGCTTACGATAACATATTGACTGTACTGTCTGCATTTGTGTTTACGCTTATGATCACATGTTGACTGTATTTTCCGCATTTGTGTTTACGCTCATGATCTCATATTGACTGTTTTGTGTTTATTTCTCCTTAAGCTTGTGAACAAATAATGACTATATTTTCAGCATTTGTGTTTACGCTTACAATTACATATTGGCTGTATTGTCTGCATTTGTGTTTACTCTGATGGTAAAACATGTTGACGGTTTTGCCTTCATTTTTTATACTTTTAATCATATAATTACTCTATTGTTTTGCTTATGACCACAGATTTGTTTTATTTTTGCATTTGTGGTTCTGCTTATGATATCATAGTACCTGTATTTTCAGCATGTGTTTGCCCTTATAATTACATATTCGATGTATCGTCAGCATTTAATTTCACGCTTTTGATCACATAGAGCCTGTATTGTCTGAATTTTTGTTTACTCTGATGATCGTCATACGACTGTATCGTCAGCATTTGTGTTCAATCTTAATGTCATACAGGCTGTATTTTCTGCATTTGTATTTGCGCTTATGGTCACATTTTTGCTGTAATGTCTGCATTTGTGTTCACGCTTATGATCACATAGTGGCTGAATTTTTAGCATTTGTGTTCACACTTATGATCACATAGTCACTGCATTGTCATAATTTGTGTTTATGCTTATGTTCGCATTTTACCTCTAAGGTCTGCATTTGCGTTTATAGTAATGATCACATAGTAACTGTATTGTCAGCATTTGTTGTAACTCTTATAATCACATAATAACTCTATTATCTACATTTGTGTATACGCTTATGTTCACATTTTGACTGTATTGTCAGAATTTGTGTTTAAGATTATGATAAAAAAATAAATGTAATCTATATATTTGTGTTTACTGTAATGATAATATTGTGACTGTTTTGTCAGCATTTGGGATTATGCTTATGTTCATATAGTAACTGTATTGTCAGCATTAGTTTTTACGCTTATGATCAAATAGCAACTGTATTGTTTGAATTTGTGCTTACGCTTATATTCTCATTGTGACTATATTGTGTGCACATGTGTTTACGATTATGATTAAAATATAACTGTACTGTCTACATTTGTGTTTACTGTTATGTTCTCATTCTGACTGTTTTGTTAGCATCTGTGTTTACGCTTGTGTTCAAAGTTTAACTGTATTGTCAGCGTTAGTTTTTTTAGTTTTATGATCTCATAGGAACTGTATTGTTTGCATTTGTGTTTACGCTTATATTTACATTGAGACCGTATTGTCTACACTAGTTTCTACGATTATGATAACATAGTAACTGTATTGTCTACATTAATGTTTAAGCTTATGATCATATTTTGCTGTGTTTTCATCATTTATATTTACGCTTATGGCCACATAGTAACTGTATTTTCAGCATTTGTTTTTACGCTAATTATCACACAAATTTTATTGTCTCTAATTGTGCTTACGCTTATGATCACATTGTGACTGTATTAACAACATGTGTTTACGCTTATTATCGTATTTTAACTTATTTTCTATGAATAATTTTACGCTTATGATCACATTGTGACTGCATTGTCAGCATTCGTTTTCACGCTTATGATCACATTAAAACTTTATTGTCTACATTTGTGTTTACGCTTATTATCACATTGAAAGTCTTTGGTGTATATTTACTTTTACGCTTATGATCACATATTGACTCTATTGTCTGCATTTTTGTTTACGCTTACAAACACATTGTGACTGTATTGTCAGCATGTGTATTTATGCTTATGATCACATACTAACTGTATTGTCTACATTTGTGATTACGCTTGTGATCACATAGTGCCTGTGTTGTCAGCATTTCTGTTTATGCTTTTGATCACATAGAGACTGTATTGTCTGCAATTGTGTTTACGTGTACGTTCACATTCTGATAATCTTGTCTACATTTGTGTTAACGTTTATGATCACATACTAGTAGTATTGTCAGCATTTTTATTTACGCTTATGTTCACATAGTAACCGTACTGTCAACAATTTTTTTCATGCTTATCACATTGTGACTATATTTTCTGCATTTGTGTTTACGTTTAAATTAATGGTGGCTCTATTCTTTGCATTTGCGTTCACGCTTATGATCACATGGTGACTGTATTGTCCGATATATTGTTCAGGTTTATGATCATATAGTGACTGTAATGTCAGCAATTTTGTTCAGGCTTATGATCGCGTAGTGTCTGTATTGTCCGCATTTTTGTTTACGTTTATGTTCATTAATTGACTGTGTTTTCTACTGATTATACTCATGATCGAATAGCGACTTTTTTGTATACATTTGTGTTTACGCTTATAATCTCATTGCGACTTTATTTTCCGCATTTTTTGATTACGTTTTGATTACATATTAGGCGTAATGTCAGAATTTATTACGATTATGTTCTTATATTTACTGTACTTGCAGCTTTAGTTTTCGCTTATGTGCTCATAGGGACTGATATATCTGCATTTGAATCCACGCTTATGAACACAAAAATCTGTATTTTCTGCATTTGTATTTACACTTATGATCACATAATTGCTGTATTGTCTGAATTTGCGATTACGTTTATGATCACATAGTGACTGTATTGTCAGCATTTGTATTCACGATTATGATAACATTGTGACTGCATTGTCAGCAATTTTGTTCGCTCCTATGATCTGGAAATGGCTGTATTGTCAGCATTTGTGTTTACGCTTATGATCACATAGTAATTGTACTGTATGAATTTGTGGTTATGCTTATGATAATTTTGTGACTGTATTGTTAGCTTTTGTGTTGAAGTTATGATCACAGATTTGCTGTATTTTAGAATTTGTGTTTACGCTTATATTCACATAGGAACTGTAATTTTTGCTTTTGTGTTTACGCTAATATTCATATTGGGACTGTGTTGTCTGCAGTTGCATTTTCGCTTATGATCGTATAGTAACAATGTCTTCATTTGTGTTTACGCTTATGATCACATTGTGACTGTATTGTCAGCATTTATTTTTAAGCTTATAATCAAAGATTGATGTTATTATCAAAATTTCATTATACGCTTATGATCAAATGATACCTGTATTTTCAGCATTTTTTTCGCTTGTGGTCACAAAAAATTGTATTGTCTACATTTGTGTATACGATTATGATCTCATAGAAACTCTATTGTGTACATTTGGTTTGTCTCTTGTGATCACATAAAGACTGTATTGTCTACATTCGTGTTTACGCTTATAATCTCATAGAAACTCTATTATGTACATTTGGTTTTACTCTTATGATTAAAGTGTGACTGTATTGTCGGAATTTATTTTTTCGCATATGTTCTCATTGTGACTGTATTGTCAGCATTTGTGTTTACGCTTATGATCAAATGGTTACTGTCTTCTCTACATTTGTGTTTACACTTCTGATCCCATAGTGACTGTATTGTCCGCATTTGTGTTTCCGCTTATGACCACATATTGACTGTATTCCCTTCAATAGTGTTTACGATTATGAACAAATAAGAGTGGATTGTCTGAATTTTTGTTTACACTTATGAACACATATTGACTAATTTGTCTACATTTGTGATTAGCTTATGATCACTTAAAAACTGTATTGTCTACATTTGTGTTTACGCTCATGATCATATTTTTTCTTCATTTTGTGCACTTGTGTTTACGCATATGATAACATATTAACTGTATTTTGCACATTTGTGTTTGCACTTGTGATCAAATATTCACAGTACGTTCTACATTTGTGTTTACGCTTATGATCACACAGTAACTCTATTGTCTACATTTGTGTTTACCCTAATAACCAAATAGTGACTGTATTTATCAGTAATTGTATTTACGGCAACGATCACATAATAACTGTATTGTCAGCAATTGTGTTTACGCTTATGATCACTTAAGTACTTTCTACTTTGGGTTTACTCTTATGTTCACATAATAACAGGACTGTCTAAATGTGTTTTTAATCTTATGATCACACAGTAACTCTATTGTCTATATTTGTGTTTATGCTTAATATCTCATAGTGACTATTGTCAGCAATTGTTTTTACTCTAAAAATTACATCTGCACTGTACTTTCAGCACTTGTATTTACGCTTACAATCACAAAATAACTGTATTATCAGCATTTGTGTTCACCTTTATAATCACATATTGAATGTATTGTGAAATGTTATGTTTACTCTTATGATCTCATTTTGACTGTTTTTGTCAACACTTGTAATTATGCTAATGATCACATATTAATTGTATGTATACATTAGTGTTTACACTTATGATCACGTAGTGGCTGTATTGTCAGTGTATGTGTTTACTCTTATGATCATATTGTAACTCTATTGTTAACATTTCTGTTTACGCTTATGATCACATTGTGGCTGTAATGTCCGCATTTGTGTTTACGCTTATGTTCACAAAGTGACTCTATTGTCAGCAGTTGTGTTTGACGTTTATTATCAGAGGATTTCTCTTCGTCTACATTTGAGTTTATTCTTATGATCACATTAGAACTGTATTGTCAGCATTTGTGTTTACACTTATGATCACATATTCACTCTATTGTCAGCATTTGTTTTTATGCTTATGATCACATACTAGCGGTATTGTTAGCATTTGTGTTTAAGCTTATGTTGAAAAAGGCTGTGTTGTCTACGTTTGTGTTTTCGGTAACATAGTCATTGAATTGTGTATATTTTTTTACAATTATGAATAAATTGTGACTGAATTTTCAGCATTTTATTTTTACGCTTATGGTCACATAGTGACTCTCTAGTCTGGTTTTGTGTTTACGCGTTTTATCACATAGTGTCTGACTTGTCTACATTTGTGTTTACGCTTATGATCGCATTGTGATTGTATTGTTAGTATTTGTGTTTATGCATTTGATCACATATTAACAATATTGTCTACATTTCCTTTTACGCTTATTTTCATATAGTGACTATCTTGTCTACATTTGTGTTTAGGCTTATGATCACATATTGCCTGTATTGTCTTTATTTGTGTTTACGCTTTTGAACAAAAAGTGAGTGTATTTCTGCATTTCTTTTTACACTTATAATTGTATTTTAACTGTATTGTCTGTATTTGTTTTTATATTTATGATCATATAGCGTCTTTACTGTCTGCAATTCTGTTTACGCTTATGATCACAAAGAGACTGTATTGTCCGTATTTGTGCTTAAACTTATGATCACAAATTGTCTTTATTGTCTAAAATTGTGTTTCCGCTTGAACATATATTTACTTGTTTTTAGCATTTGTGTTTACGTTTATGATTACATATTGACTGCATTCTCTGCATTTGTATTTACGTTTATAATCTCATTGAGACTGTATTGCCAGCATTTATGTTTATTCTTCTGATCACATAGTGACTCTAATTCCAGTAACTTTGTTTTCGCTTACGATCACATAGTGACTACATATTTAGCATTTGTGTTTACGCATGCGATCTCATAATAACTCGATTGTATACATTTGTGTTTACGCTTACGATCACATATTATCTGAAAGGTCTACATTTTTGTTTACGCTTATGTTCACATTTTGACTAATGTCAGCATTTGTTTTAACGCTTGTAATCACATAGTAACTCCATTGTCTACTTTTGTGTTTACGCTAATGTTCACATTGTGTCTGTATTGTGAACGTATGTTTTAACGCTGATAATCACTTTGTAACTGTATTGTCTACATTTGGTTTATGCTTATGAATACATTTATACTATATTTTCAGCATTTGTATTTATACTTATAATCACATAATAACTGTATTATCAGCATTTGTGTTTTTGCTTATGTTTATATGGAAAGTGTATTTTCAGCATTAGATTTTAGGCTTATGATCACAAAGCAACTGTATTTTTTTATTTGTGTTTTCGCTTTTATTCACATTGTGACTATTTTCTGCACTTGTGTTTACGCTTATGAACACATAAGAAATATATTGGCAGCATTTGTGTTTAAGCTTATGATCACATATTAACTTTATTGTCAGCATTTATGTTTACGCTTATGATTACAATGTGACTATATTGCCTACATATCTTTTACGTCAGTGTTCTTAATGTGACTCTATTTTAAATATTTGTTATTATGCTTATGAATACTTAGTAACAGTACTGTCTACATTTGTGTTTACGCTTATGTTCACATTGTGACTCTATTGTCACCATTTGTTTTCACGCTTATATTTACATGCTGGATATAGTGTTAGCATTTGTTTGCACCCTTATGATCTAATTGTTGCTGCATTGTCAGCGTTTGTTTTTATGCTTATGTTCACATTGTGACTCTGTTATCAACATTTGTGTTTACGCTAATAACCACATAGTACTTTTATGGTTTATATTTGTGCTTACGCTTATGATCATATTGTGACCGTATTGTCATCGTTTATATTTACGCTTATTATCATATAGGAAGTATATTGTCTATAATGTTATTTACGCTTATGATCACATTGTGACCGTATTGTCGTTTATATTTACGCTTATTATCATATAGGAATTATATTGTCTATAATGTTATTAACGCTTATGATCTCATTGTGACCTTTTTGGTTTTTATGCTTATGATCCAATAGTGGCTGTATTTTCAGCATTTTTTCAGGCTTATGAACACAAATTGTCTCTGTTGTCAGTATTTGTTTTTTCGCTTTTGTTCACATTGTGGTTGTATTGTCAGCATATGTGTTTACGCTTATAATCACATATTAACTGTATTGTATGTAATTGTGTTTATGCTTATCAATGCATTGTGACTGTATTATCAGCATTTGTTTTCAAGCTTATGATCACATAAAGATTTTATATCTACATTTGTGTTTACGCTTATTATCACGTGGTAACTGTATGGTCTACATTTCTTTTTGCGCTTATGGCCCTATAGTGACTGAATTGTCTGCTTTTGTGTTTACGCATACGATCAAATTGTGACTGTGTTGTCAGCATTTGTGTTTACGTTTTTCATCTCATATTGACTATTGTTTGCATTTGTGTTTACACGTATGTTCACATTGAAACTCTCTTGGCAACATTTGTGTTTACTCTTATGATCAAATTCTTGCCGTTTTGTCAGCATTTGTATTTACGTTTATGATGACATTGTAACTGTATTGTCAGCAATTGTTTTCATGCTTATTATCTCATTGTGAACATATTGCCTGCATTATTGTTTACACTAATGAACATACTGGCTGTATTTTTTACATTTGTGTTCATGGTTATGATCACATATTGTCTGTATTGTCGGCAATTGTGTTCACGCTTATAGCCAGTAATTGACTGTATTGAATGCATTTGTTTTTACACTCATGATCGCATATTGACTGTATTGTCTGCATGTGGGTTTACACTTAGGATCTAATTTTGACTTTATTTCCATTATTTGATTTTGATCATATATTTGGCGTATTGTATGAATTTTTGTTTACGGTTATGATCTTTTAGTCACTGTATTGTTTGCACTTGTGTTTATTCTTATGTGCACATAGTGACGGGTATCTGCATTTGTATCCACGCTCATGCTCATATAACGACTGTATTTTCAACATTTGTGTTTACGCTTATGATCACAAAATGGCTTTATTATTTGCATTTTTGTTCACACTTAACATCACATAATGTCTGTATTGTCAGTATTTGTATTTAGGTTTAGGTTCACATTGTGACTGTATTGTCAGCAGTTGTGTTCAAGCTTATTATCGCAAAGTGGCTGTAGTG
>Ga0268261_10003524_pt1 | contig 11537 bp, 11 predicted proteins | sample TergutNc150P1_FD_190353 | JGI IMG/M metagenome (GOLD analysis project Ga0268261, IMG submission 190353) | Nasutitermes corniger P1 segment gut microbial community from laboratory colony in Florida, USA - Nc150 P1 (SPAdes) (version 2) | ecosystem: Host-associated > Arthropoda: Insects >... | reverse complement strand
CCCCCCCCCCCCCCCCCCCAAGTATAATGCCATACCTAAGTCACGATTGAAAATAAGTGAAATAAATGTTCCAAAGCACACCTAAGTCATGAATGAAAATAAGCGAAATAAATGTTCCAAAGCACATAGAAAGCTACTTAGAATGTTTTTAACTGATTTAATAATAAAAAAAATTCACTGGTTTCTGTGTGGATGTTGACAGCAATTAACCTTCATGTAATGTAAGTACATTGTGTTGACATTGTACATAAAAAATATTTTCTGTTACATGGGATGCAAGAGCACGTTGCAAATTCAAATGAATGCCATCATGACATCGGCATTCTCTCATAGTATATCCTGTATCGATACTAGGGGGTGGGTTGGATGGCAATCACCTCTTTCATACTTAACACTTGCCACCATTGTACGATAAATATGTACCATATGTCCCTGTTGTTATGGATGGTTTGTCTCATCTGTTTCAGTTTATGACATTGTTCACTGTAAGGTAGCGGTGCCATACATTTATGAATCTGCCACATTACCAACAGAAATATTTCTTGTCTATGGTTGCCATTTCACAGCTTTGGCACACAACCTGTAACATGTAATACTGACCAGATCACATGCTTAGTGAGCTTTCTGAGGCTCTACATAGCTGCTGCTGGCTGAGCATGGTTGCTGCTACACTCACCTTGGAATGGCCAGACAGCTTTATACTTTATTTTAAAGTTGCCCATTTTGTGCTCTTTCTGTAGCAAAGTACATTGTTTATTATATGGACTAAATGCACCATCTTAATTAATGCAAATATTCAAGGCACATCTCCTTCATGTTTTGGCAAAAGTGTACTATTTTCAGGGAGAAAGAAATACCAGTTTTAAGAAGCAGTTGCTACTGGAAAGCTATTATAAATAATAGCTTGTACTGAAACATGTTAGAGATGCACCTTTAATGTTTGTATTAATTAAGATTTTGCATTATACTTTGTTGGGAATTCATTTGCTTCAGTGACTGGATGTGTTTGAAGGAGATAGAAAACTCTTGTTGATATGTTCACATTTCTTCCCCTACTACCAGCTTGCCTCCTTACCCCCCTTAACAACCACTAGGAAGTAAATTGGCCACTACCAAAAGTAAATTCTTGTGGCAAGATTACATGTACATGTGTTATTGTTGAAAGAATATGTGGCAGTCATGTTCCAGGTGTCTGTAATATCCCTGTTATTCCCTGCTAGAGCCCCTCTTTTTTATAGCTTACAATCAAAAGCACAGAGATGCTTAACACGCATTGAATTCTTCAGTTTTATATCCAATGAAAAAAACGTAGCCTAAATAAATTAATTAAATACCTTTCATCAAAATACTGGGGGAGAGAAACCAAAGGGATGAATTAATTCTTTTGAAAATTATAGCAGAAACCCCATATATTTTGCTTAAGTGAACATTACATAAAAGAATAGGATTTGGTCCACCTCACATTTCCTGGTTATATATTACGATCAGCGATACCTACATAGAGGAGGTATGTTATTTTTGTTAGAAAAGATGCCTATTTTACCAAAACTGGTACTTCATATCACTGCAAAAAAAAAAAAAAAAAAAAAAAAAAAGGAATTTGGAAGTTTGTGCAATTAAACTTGAAACTAGAATGTACAGCTTAATTGTATTAAGCTTGTATAGAGCTCCTGAAGCAGAGGTTTAACCAATTTCTAAAGATTTCAGAAGGTATCTGCACTAGCTGTATGATCCAAAATCTGAGTGTATGATTTGTGATTGTATAAATATGTACTATATCAATGAGAACTAGTGAGAAAACCACTGACAGTGTTAGTAACAACATACTCAGTTTCACATAACAATAAATTCTGCAACACAGATTCAGAGTGACCCAATTACTGCAATTGGTAATATATATATATATATTTGCGGTGGTGGTGGTGGTGGTGGTGGTGGGGGGGATAATACAAGACTAAATTCTTCTTTTACACTTCCAGTTGGTAAAGTAGAGGTAAAGCTGTTCCTGTCCATTTCATGAAGGCATGTAGGAGGAGTAGTGGTATGGTATTCTTCACCTCGGCAGTAGGCCCTGGGCTCTTTACTCCCAATATAGTACCCTGCTACCCATTGAACAGGAGGCTGGGTGTACCCCATAGCTGGTCTGGACATTTTGGAGGCAAGAAAATATGTTGCCTCTGCCAGGATTGGAACTCAGGGTCATCCAGTCCATAAGCTAATCACTATATCAACTGTGCTACTGAATTGTGCCCAGTTTGTTATAATTAATAATATTTATGCAATAGTAAACAGAGTGCCTTCAAAGCAAAGCACCAGAATAAGCGGTAATGATACAATAATGAATTTTCATTCTGTTCTCGAAAAGTTACACGAGGATCATTTTATAAAGACAGTGATACCAACAGTATGTGTAATTAAGTTTTGTTTGCTTTTCTAAATATTTCTGAACCCAGTTTTTCATTGAAATATAAAAGTATGGACAATGACTGAATTACATGAGTAATAAAATGCTGTGGAAATTTAAGAGTCTGTACATATTCAGCAGGAACAGTTATGATCCAAAATTGAAAGCATTTAACATTTTGTATTGTAAAATCTTAATTAAACCTTCAAAGGAAGTTAAAACACAACATTGTAATACATTTGTACCAATATCCATTAACAAAACAGAAGCAACGTGGAACAATGTTAAAAGACCAGAAACAGTTGTTTGACTGAAAAGATGTCCTCCTTATGAGAAACAATAAAAATTAAAGGACTCATAAAATGTGGCTGATACTTTCAATAGTTTCTAACAGTTATTGACAATTTAACATCAAGTGGAAGAAGAAGAAGAAGAAGATGCTATATTGTTATTAAAAGAATAATTTGCTGGAAATTTCTGTGGTCTGAAAATTATTCCAATCATTGAAGTTGATATAAAAAGTATGACATTGATCCAAACCAAAAACTCATAATGTTATGATGAAATCACAAGTAAAACTTTGAAAACCTGCCTGCATCAGTTTAGCCACCTTTTAAATTAAAGCTTAGCGGTTACCTTACATACCATTAGGTTTAACATTTAGCAGTTCTGCATGGTGCTCACATTGCGTTTATATGTTATGTGTGGATCTCAGAACAAACAGTGACTTTTGCCATATACAACTTACTGAATAGTTTTGTATAACCTAAATGGAGTGTCTACTGTGCAGTAATGCCTTGAGTTCTTATATAAAATAGACACATTTTGTCTCTGAAGGGTTCAACTGTACAATATTTGTAACCACTCAGTAGTGGTATTTCTCTGTCTCAAAGTTTCTCTAGCAAAACCACAGTGAAAAAAGAGGACACAAAACTTGTGTGACAAATTACAGGCCTATTTATTGCAAACTTGTCTTTTGTAAAATACTTGGAAAGGCTCTGCACAGTAGGTTAAATCAACATTTATGTATAGTCAGCCCATGATACAGCATCATCCTTGCTAAGCACCATGAAACTCTGTGGATAGAAGTTCTGTACTATATAGTATTTCAGTTTACTACCACCTTTGATAAACCACCACCCTCGACATACCACCACAAATTGTGGTGAAAAAACAGTGGCTCTGTATTGGAGTTTCACTGTATTAACAACATGTTATTCTCAAACATTTTGGCTTCAGGAAAGGGATATCAACTGATAATGTTGCCTACTGGCTAACAGACAGTGTGTTCAAGTTTCTTAACCAAGAAAGTGATGTTGGATGAATTTTCTGCAATTTTTCTAAGGCTTTTGAGCATGTAAATAATGAAATCTTCCCAGCTGAATAGCATTTTTATGGCGTACAAATAACAGGGTGCAAGTCTGTTGAGATGTTACAGGCAGAACACAGAAGTTGAAGTGAAATAATCTAATGATGCTCAGAATTATTTTCTGAGACTGGAGAACATTAAAACATGGAGTTTCCCAAAGGGCAGTTCTGGGATGCTTAATTTTCATTATTTACATAAATGACCTTTCTCCATGAACCTGTAGTGTTTGCTGATGACACTAGTGCCATAATTTCTAATCAAATGTTTATAATTTCTATTTAGTGTCTAACATAGTTCTATCCAATATGAGTAAAAATGTTACTGCCAATAAGGTGGCCCTAAATCTAGACAAAATGAATGCAGTAAAATTTATAACAAATAATTCTGCACAATATCCATTAAGTATTGGCTATAACAAAAATATATATAGAAGAGTCTGTTAATGCAAAATTTGTTGGTTTACAGATTGATAACCACCTGAATTGGAAGAATCAACTTTATCAACACGATAAATAATTTTCAAATGATGTGGAATGTGTTACCTAGTTAGTTCTACATTGCACGTCAGTAACACTGACACACTGAAAACAATTTGATTTTCTTACATTCAGTCCATAATGAAATATGGAATAGTTTTTGCAGTAATTCATCTGACAGTAAAGGATACTGGCATTTACTATACAAAACAAAGCCATTAAACTTATGATTGGTGCAAAACCCAGAAGTCTATCTACAAGTCTGTTTTAAGAGATTAGAGACAGTATCTCATCCATATGAATAGACATTTTCACTAATGGCATTTATTGTATATAGCCAAGAAAAATTTGGAACAAATTCAGCTATATATAAGTACTTGCACACTGTCACCAACAAAACCTTCAGCACTCTCTGTAACATTGTCCCCTCCTCGCCCAAGATTCGACACTAACACAGTCCAACAAGTTAACCCTCTTTGAATTATTCATTCCATTCTAACTTTGTCACCCCTGTCTGAAGTTCTACATGTCCCTCCAGCTACCTCAGATTCCAAGTTATCCAGTCCAAGTGTCTGCAAGTCATCAATAATCATCCCAGACATACTCTTACTTTCCACTTGCAAGACACTGTGTAAACATTGAACCCATCACAGTTATGATCCACCAAATTACATCCAAACATTTTGCACACTGCCTCTCCCACCCCAACCCCCTGCTCCAACAAATCGGGAATTATGCTGTAGCCAACCTGACTTTTATGTACAGGAAATACAAACATAAATGACCAAGCACATTCTGCTGTAATTGGCTCACTGATAGTCACTGTGTTTTATTTTTTTAGACTCTCACTGTTGTTATTTATATTCACTTTTATTTACTTCTGCCTTTGTATAAATATTAATTGAGATTTGTTGGGAGAACAGTTTTGTTATTTGCCCTTGAACGTGCTCTACATATTTTCTGTGTAATAAATCTCAAAAAAAGAATGATGACTCTGTGCTTTGTGACATGCAGGCTCAAAAAAGTACTGAAGGCTGTGTGAGAAACATTAACCTGTATAGAAGGCTGTGGATGTTGTTCCTAAAGTCAAGAATATAACCTCCCACATGCCCATAGTTTTTACATCTGTCCATCAGGAAAAGTTCTATCCTGTCTTGCACTTTTCCATTTGTGTGTGTTGGTGTGGCCAGATTCTCTCCAACCTTTTGACATAACGAAAATATTTTCTTCCCCCTCATCACGCCAACATCCACCTGAACCAATTCATTCCGAAACATCAGAACATTTATTGCATTGTATAGTGTAAAAACACAAAAGCTGACCATACTTATATAAGAATGGCACATGTTTAACCTTTTGAAGCCTACAGGTTACGTGATGCACCAACAGGTTCAACATTCAACAATTGTACGCTCTGCCCACACTGTATTTATGTGTTTTGTATTTATCTGAGAACAAACAGCGACTTGTGCCACTTACAGCATAAACTGATTGGTTTTTATAAGCGAGATTAAAAGAGTTTACAGCGCGGTATGGACTGGGTCTTTAAATAAAGCAGTCTTGGCTTCGTCTGTAAAGGGTTAAAGAACAGTATGCTGGTGGTGAAAGCTGAGCATGAGGAAGGGGACACTTCAGAAAGCCCGGATTGTTGGGTCTTATGTCTTCAAGTTCTTGTAGCACATCTCTCAAAAATTGTTCATGCAGACTCCGTGGGGCGCATGACTGACAGAAAGATACAATTAGTCCTTGTCGGACAGTCTGTGTAAAGAGTAAACTGGCCAACTGTGACACCATTCCTTGTTTCACTTGTGTTCTTTTGACATTCAGAGTTCTATCTTGCCTAGCACCATTATTGTTGATTATGAAAGAGCCACCATCTGTGCATGCAGTGATACTGTTGCCAAAATTTGCATGTACCTGGCAACATTGTCCCTTAGCATGGAAGGTGTGATGCAATGCCCAGGTATGTGATAAAGCTGCCATGCTTGGATGCATGATAACAGTGATACCTGTATGTATACATAATGCGTGACATTGGTGTGTACTGGGCTTGTAACAGAATCTTCATTGAATTTGTCTTTCGCTTTTCCATGTGACTTGGGAATCTGAAAGTTTGTGAATTATTTACAGCTCATATGGCATTCCGCTGGATCCTTGAACGCGTGTCATCTACCCATAAGATCGAGATATCATCTGGTGATAGGGTTGTAAGTAGGAATTATGTATAGTTATGTGCATGAAGGCAAGTAGGATAGTGTGTACATGTGTGTGCATGCTGGCATGTGCCTGCCTTCAGTAGTTCCAGGTTGAGCAACTGTACGATCCTTACATGTATAGTACATGTATAGTCCTTACATGTAGTCACTGTTCTTGATTTTGACCTGTTGTGTTTTGCCAACTGTTTAATAGTTATTACTATTAAAGCAACTGAATGCACTCTTGTTTTAATTTTAATTTCACAAACGCTCGTCTGCATGTCTTGGGCCATTAGGGTCCATCGTCAGGAAGCCAGTTGTGGAATACAGGCATTATGGTATAAAGTCATATTGGGCATAACATTATACCATAATACTATAATATACATATATACTTGGTCATGACATTATACCATAATACCATATATATATATATATATATATATATATATATATATATATATATATACACACACACACACACACACACACACACACACACACACACACACACACACACACACAGACATATACTTGGTCATGACATTATACCATAATAACATGTATATACTTGGACATGACATACCACTATACCATGTATATACTTGGACATGACATTATACCATAAGACCATGTATATACTTGGACATGACATACCATAATACCATGTATATACTTGGACATGACATTATACCATAAGACCATGTATATACTTGGACATGATATTATACCATAAGACCATGTATATACTTGGACATGACATTATACCATAATACCATACATACATATCCTTGGACATGACATTATATCATAAAACCATGTATATGCTTGGACATGACTTTATACCATAATACCATGTATATACATGGACAGGAAATTATACCATAACACCATGCATATACTTGGACATGACTTTTTACCATAATACCATGTATATACATGGACAGGACATTATGCCATAATACCATGCATATACTTGGACATGACTTTTTACCATAATACCATGTATGTACATGGACATGACATTATACCATAATACTATGTATATACTTGGACATGACATTATAACACAATGCCGTATGTACTTCGACATAACATTATACCATAATGCCATATATGTACTTGGACATGACATTGTACCATAAAGCCTGTATTCTACAACTGGCTTCCTGGTGATGGGCCCTCATGGCCCGAGGTATGTAGAAGAGCGTTTGTGAAATTAAAATAATAGCAAGAGTGCATTCAGTTATTTTAATAGTAATATCTATATTGCATTGCACAGTATAAACAATGTAAAATTTCGTACAGTTATTTTGACCTTTGTGACTGGTTCCAATGAGCTGGGTTGAGACCACTTGGCTGCGGGTCAGGTCCCCCACTGTCCTGCTATTGCTGTCAATTACAGCTGAAGCAAGTACTTTCATTGAGTGAGGTTCTTATGTTCATACTTTTTGGAATGAGACTCTTCTTCAGTCACGTAAGGAATTTTATGCGTCAAAAAGTTTTTGTGTTGGATTAAAATTGATTTCCATCCTTTTTGTGCTGTTGGCCACTATTATATTTTTTATTGCTTGTATTTCATAACTTCTTGGAGTAGGTAGGTGCTTTACATTGAAAATGAACAGTGGAATTAATGATTCTAATATTTGTGACAGTTTTATGTGGCCTACGTAATCGTTAAATATCAGCCTGCCATAGCTTGAAGGTAAGGAATGGTCGATATTATATTAGAGGTATTAACTGTTTATGAGTAATTTCCAGATGCAATTATCATACAGTGCTACAGTATATATTGGCCACTATTTTCATTAAGTTTTCCATAGTTGCAATAGACTTCACTAGCATGTAGAATACTACTAGCAGTAAGCTTTAAATCACTACATGGCATCTTTAGAGTTCAATAGACAGTAATTTGTGACTTGAAAATTGACAATAAAATATACTCATAAAGGGTTACAATTTAGCCTTCACTAAATTTTTTGTACATTCATTGTGGAAGACACAAGGCATGCAGATTGGCAGGTAAAATTCTTATTTCCAGATACATGACACTGAATGATGTGGTCAAGCAGTTGGCACTTCTTCATTATATTAGGGAGGCTGTGGGTTCAAGTTGCATTGATTTAGTATCCTGACCAATGTGATGTGTGGCTTTCCTTGAGTCTTTCAGACAAATGCTGAAGTGCTTCAAATAAGGCCATGACATCTTCCTTCCAGATCTATTTAATTTCATAATTCACAAATCATCCTACTTATTGGCACTATATAGTCTGATGTATTGATGGTGTCATGAAGTAGACTGAATAAATATATAGGAAATGGTGTGAACAGAATAGTAGCAAGCATTGTGTGAGTGTGATCTAGACTTAAATCTTTTATGCACCAATTTTCCTTATTTTGCTCCTTCCCTGGATGTCTTTACTTTATGTGAATTATCTAAGAGTCCAATTCTGTCCATGCCTGGCTTCCCCAAAGCCACCCCACAGTCTTCCTCACGTTCTTCTATCCTTCCTTCATTCTTTCCTTACTTCCAAGTTACATCTTTCGTGACCTTCTGTTCTGATCTTCATCTCCATCTTCTTGTTTGGCTTTTTATATTTTACGTTCATCTTAAAAACCTCCTTTGGATTTCTCTTTGTTTGTTGTTAAGTAATGTCTGTAAGTAAGATTTATTACAATATCCAGTCTCCTTTCAACACATACATGTCATAAACTGTAAGGTGTGCATTTCAGTGCACTGTTGTCATATTCATCAGTGCCATATTTGCTAACAGTGGTTGTACAAGTGCTTGGCAAAAATACTGTGAAACATTTGGGCCATTTGAGTGTCCATTGTCTAAACTATATACCATTTACTTGTTTACAAAATATGTTGTAAGATCTGGGAACATACTTTGTAAATGAGATTTTAATTTTTAGTAATCTGAATGGTCTACAGTTCAGATAGTGGGTATTGCAATGACCCAGTTCTTCAGCAGCATTTTGCCAAACACATGTAGAACCTTTGCTAGCATCGAGGAAACTAGTGATGGTGTCGAGAGTGCACCAAAACACATTCTTATTTTTCAACATTTGTTATCGGGCAGTTAATAGGGTATTAAATTTTACTGATACTGATGCTGATCTTGAAAGGTATTTCTTTGTACTTGTAATTACTTTTTATTTTTTGTTCTTCTGGTTTTTCCATCTTTTCTTAAATTATCATCTCAGCTGCCATTTGTCAATTGCCTAACATAATTTGTGTCCTTGTTGCTGTTATGTTCTGTAATATGGGAATGCAGTAACTATAAAAAGACATATATTTTCCCTCTCTTAGGCATTTTCATTTTTGCAGTTTTTTCTTTTACTTTATTCCTTGTCATTTTCCATTTCGAAATATTTTATTTGGTTCTCATGTAGGTGTAATCTATATATGTGTATGTATGTGTGTGTGTAGATTCATTATTTTATGTGACAACTGTCATGTCCTGTTAGCTTGTCTGTCACAGTGACGGAGCTCACTCTGCCAACTGATGATGTGCACAGCAGTTTAGAGGCGGGAAGTCATGGACAGTAGGTTTTGGAAACAGTAAGGACCCTGTACAACAGTTTTTGATATTTCACTGCCTTGTCCTTAATTTGTTATTGTCACTCCCAGGTACATGAATGTCTCTAAATGTACAGCGATCTGCTACATAATTACACATATTTTTTCACATTTTTTGTTTTAGTATACAATTGGCAGGGGCAAGGAAAATGTTATTCAATGTCTCAGCCTGCACGTCTCCAGAAAACATTGCAAAATTCTACAGAGAGGTGAAAATCTTACAATTGTTGATTTGTCAGTAAGTATCTTAGTTCACATGTGTTATTAAGTATTTTTTAAAGACTTTACTACTTCTGTACTTAGAAAACCAATTTAGAGGTTCTGTGGTTTGCTGTAAGGTGTGTTGAATAATGTGTAAAACATTGATGTTCTTAGCAATACAGACTTACTTACACAGGGACATTATTTTATCTAACAGCCTGCACTTACCACTTCCTGTCAGTTTGCTAAACTTAATACAACTATTGATGTGCAATTAACATGTTTTTTTATATATGACGCTTATCTGCAAACTGAAGGAAAACATTTCTAACACTTCGCTGTGAATGTGGTGAATAAAAACCTAATGTAAACTGCAGGACATTGAACTAAAATGCTTGGACCTTGACTCATGACAAATTGGAATATCACTGAGCACTGTGTGCCCAGTGTCACTTGAAAAAGCCTGAATGAAGTAGTGATGAGAACTGTCCGATAAAATAATGTCCTTGTGCAAGCAAGAAGCCGTGGCAATTGAACTGATGTGCTTGACTGTATGAAATTGTAACAAGGAATAGGACTGTAAGCACTCAATTTTTTTGATTCAGAATTCAGGCTTACGTTGTGAAGTAACTGAGAACCGCACTCTTCTGGGTTATTACGCAGCGAGTAGTGGCTGCATAATAACCCAGAAGAGCACAGTGCTGAATGATTTGTTATTTGAAATGTAGTGCATACCATTTAGGAGAACCATTGTCAGTCCTCATCAGAATTATTTTTTTTTCTCTATCTGTTTTTATCATCAGAGCAAACACATCACTTTTAACCCTTCAGCATGGGGGGCATTTAAATCCCAGTTCATACTGTGATGTGGGAAGGTTTTTCTACAGGGTATTTAAATTTTGAGCTAAATTGTGCAGTAGTTTATTCAAAATACTGTAGTTTTATTAATAGTGGTTGGATTTCGATGAAACTTGAAATAGAATATTTAGGAATGTCTAATCTTTTCAAATATGCAATAAAATCTTACCTTAGAAATATAAATTTGTGTGGAATGCCTTGAAACATCCTTCAACACATAGGGCAGCTTCGTATTCGGGGCACCAAAACACTGTCTCCTTCCTTCTATTGTTTTTGTAGCACACTACACACCTCTTTGATGGCCTGGCCTTTTTTCTGTCAGTGGTATTCTTTCTGGAAAATGTCTTTCAACAAGTCACGGCACATTTTTGTCTGTGGAATGATGGCCTTGAAATTTCCTGACACTTCCACTTGCATGTTCAATAAGTAGTGCCTGTACCAGTTCTAC
>Ga0268261_10003523_pt1 | contig 11538 bp, 9 predicted proteins | sample TergutNc150P1_FD_190353 | JGI IMG/M metagenome (GOLD analysis project Ga0268261, IMG submission 190353) | Nasutitermes corniger P1 segment gut microbial community from laboratory colony in Florida, USA - Nc150 P1 (SPAdes) (version 2) | ecosystem: Host-associated > Arthropoda: Insects > Digestive... | reverse complement strand
GTCGTGTGTTGTCAGGTAGAGGTCTCTGCGACGAGCTGATCACTCGTCCAGAGGAGTCCTACCGACTGTGCTGCGTCGTCGTGTGTGATCTAGAAACATCAAGAATGGGTGCTTTATATATGTGTGTGTGTGTATATATATATATATATATATATATGACGTTAGTCGCCTAAAGGTTAATGATTTAACCCTTATCCTGCTAACGTGGAGAAAATGGTGAGCTAATAATGCCAGCAAATAGCAAATGGAATTTAATTCGGGCTTTAAAGGGTTAATTTACTGAGTGTAATTCTTCTTAAACTTTTTTCACTTTTGTTTTGTTTTTGGTCATGGTTCCATTTATATGTACGTGAAGTATTTCATGCCTGGTTGTGGTCTGTTTGGTTTTCCATATCAAACCCTGATTTTTATAGATCTTCAGAGATAAAATATGTACTGTGTTGTAGTTTTCCTCCCTATAGCCTGTAATTTTTTTAGTTCAGTAATACAAATTACATTTATTTTTCAGCAATTGTGGTTGCTTTCTTCATCTATTTGGCAGTTTTCTTATTATACATCATTGGCAGATGCATATATTTCTCTGAATGGGTAGCACAAATAAGAGCACGAAACGTACCATTTTCTGAGTTGGAGAGTGTAAGTATGATGGCAATGTTGTTGATCATGTTGTTTTGCCAGGTTTTCCTTGTAGGACAGTGGTTCACAGTCTGTTCTTCTGCAGAATGCTCGTGTTGCACCATTGAATTCAAGTAATGTTCTTCATCATCATCACCACACTAAGACTGAGTTGGGCCACTTATTGACCCATTCCGTTCTCACACATCTAGAAGTCTCATGAAAGGCCTCCCCTGGTCTGGTTTCTTCTGCCTGTTGGTCTGTAGTTTTATAGTATTCCTGTTAATCTATTATGGGGCTTTCTGTTTATGTGTTGCAACCAATTTCTTCTGTATTTTATCCAAAACTGGAGTTATATTTGGTTATTTTGACATCTCTGTGTTTATTGTATAATCTGTCCCAGTATATCCTGCTGTTTTTCTCATATACTTCGTCTTTGCTCCTGTTTTTCTTCTTGCGTCTCTTGCTCTGATGGTCCAGTTTTCAGTATCTTAGAACGGAGCTGGAAGGGCTAGTGTATGGTATAGTTTTATTCTTGTAGTCTTTAAAGTTTTCTGTGATCTAAACATATTGTTAATTTTCATATAGTTTTTTCAATTTGTTATCGTTGTCCACTTCTTTTTCATAAGATGTCAAATTATCTAAGTAGTGAAAGGAATTTACTTGTGTAATTTTGTTATCTGTTATAATTTTACGTCTAACTGGATCTCATCCTCTAACTGGCACCAGTTTTGTTTTCTGTGCAGATGTGATTAAACCATGTATTGTTATTATTTGTTTTAATTTATAAGCAGCTATCTGCAAGTTTTCTTCTGTGTTAAGGTGCCCATAGACGTATGAGTCTGGCTTGTGAGTGAGGCTGGGCTCGGGTTCCAATGAGTCAAACTCGTCCGTGTGTGTGGAGTAGAATCCACCCATGCGTGTGTGGTGAAATATATCCGAGCCTGGCTCCCGAATCAAGCTCCCCGAGGCGGACTCGCGAGCCAGACTTGTACGTGTATGGGCACCCTTATATATTACAACTTGGTTGTCGGCAAATAACAGTGTTGTCAGTTGTTGATTTTTTTGGAAGTGAAATTCCTTTTATGACTTCTTTCTGCCAGTTAGTTATTATTTCATCTAAGTATATATTAACAGTGTAGGTGAGAGAGGGCGTCCTTGGCATACTTCTTTATTAATTTCAGCCAGTTTTGATAGTATGGAGTTAAATCTTATTAATATTTTGTTTTATGTGTATATGTCCACTAGCCCTTCCAGATCTGTGATACAATAGTGAAAATTGGACCATTAATGTCAGAGACACAAGAAGAATGAGAGCAGCAGAGATGAAGTACGTGAGGGAAAAAGCAGGGTACACTTGGACAGATTATAAAACAAACAAAGACGTTTCAAAATAACTAAATATAACCCCATATTTGGACAGAACACAGGAATACAGAAGAAACTGGTTGCAACATATAAATAGAATGCCCCATTATAGGTTGGTTACAATACGAAGAGCTACAGACCAACAGGAAGTAGAAACCAGGGGAGACCATTGAAAAGACTTTTAGGCATGTGAGACTGGAATGGGTCAACAAGTGGCCTGACTCTATCTTAGCTAGATGATGATGATGATGGTGATGATGACGACGACGACAACGATGACGACTTTTGTTGCGTCTGATTTCAGGATGTTTTTTAGTTTTCTCTTTCTTTCTCAACACTTGTTTTTTTGTTCATGTATTGTTTAAATGAAGTTTCACTTTTGTGTGTGCAGCTATAGTATGCTTTCATCATTTAACAGTCTTATTTTAAAAAATTATTCTTACTCTACTGAAACTTTTTTTTTATGTAGCTATTGAGGTGCGAAATTTACTTTTGCTTGTAATGAATGATTGTCACTATCTAATTCAGTATTTGTCATCTCTAATGTCTTGTATTAACCTTTGAAGTTTTCATATTTGTTATAAAATAATCAATTCATTTGTGCCCTCTAGCTTCCCAAGGAAATTTATGACATTCTTTATGTTTAAAAAAATATGTTCATTATTTTTAAGTTATTGAATGTGCAAAAATCTATCATTTTTTTGCCATTGTTATTTAATGCAGCTTTTCTGTTTGTGCCCACTATGTTAGTGACTATTATTTCCTGCTCTGGCATTTATGTCCCCTATCAACATTATTTAATCATTTTTGTTCACTTTATCCATTCTCTTCTGTAGTTGCATAAAATTCCCCACTTAAATCTTCCCTGCCTTTTGTTGGCACATATACTCCTAATATTGTTAAATGTCCTCTGTGTACGTGTTTTGGTCTTATTTCTATAGTTCTGCCACTCCAAAATTTATAGTATATTATTTTATTTGATATTGAATTACAGAACCATATCATTACTCCCAACTGGCCTGTTAAATCCACTGTAAATGACCGTACAATTTTCAGTCTCTTTAGTGCCTTTCAGTTCCTTTTTACTTTCTGTAATTACTGAAATTTTGATGTTATTTTTGTTTAAAGTCAAGTAATGGTGATGATTCCAATTTGCAGGAAAAAAATTAAGTTCGTAGATTGTATTTTCCCAGTTTTACATTTTTTTTTTACAATTTATTATAAGAATATAAAAGCTGTCCATTATGTTATACAACATATTTTCCACCTCTAACATGTTTCTGGTGTGGGGGGAGGTGTGGCTGGGATAGCATAGTCATAGTGACCAGGGTATAGGCTGCATGATTTGGGGTTGAAATCCAGGCAAGTTGAAGAGATTTTTTTCCCCAAAACATCCAACATGGCTCTGTGGTCTGCCCAACCTCTTGTACAGTGGCTACTAGGGGCTTTTTTTCAAGAGGTAAAGGGGCCAGGGTGTGATGCCGGTTACTTATGGCAGTGTAGTTCATAGATTAAGAATAAATCTAACTATACCACTAGTCCTCCTGTGTGCATGGTGTGCAGAGGGACAACTGTACCTTACTTAATATTGTTCTTAATTCAAATGATGACACAAGAATCAATTTGTGGTGCTCTGCACAAAGGAATATGATGTTCAGGTGCTGCATGCACCAGTTAAGTTGGGGAACCACTGTTATAGATGGATTACAACATAATATGTCAGAAGAACATGCTGCCTCCATTGTCAGGTTTGAATGAATAGGGTGAAGATATGGTTGGTTTATAGAGATGGTGGAAGAAAGGTGTCCAATCAGACCCACAAGAGGGGGTTGGTTTCTACATTTTATTAGACCATTAATATTGGCTTGGACTGCATTCTCTCTTCAGTGGATCTGATTTGCCATGTTCCTTGTAGTATGTCTGTATAACCTCAGTCCCATCTTCCTCCTGCTGACATTGACCTTAAAGACGGAGGCAGCATGTTCCACCAGAATGTTTGTATCACCCTTCAAAACTGTGCAGTATCACAACTCAGAAGACCCACAGTCTGATAAAGGTAGTGACTGAGTGCTACTCGGGAAAGGGTTCCTAAACCATAAGATTCAGATTGAAGCAGTTGTGTTCCATCCCCTGTTTCATGAGGACCAGGTTTTATTTCAGGGTGTGTATTTTGAACTTCTGTCTGAGTAGATTTGAAGGAGAACACTGACTTTGGCTGATGACAGTAGGTATGACCATTCAGTACCTGAATATGAGTAGTTCCTCTGGGATATGATGCCATGTCACTGGGTAATTGGTTGCGGATGTTTTAAAAGTACATAGTGCCATGTTCCTTCAAAACATTGGAAACAGATTACCCAGCAACACAGCGCCATATTCTGGAAGAACAGAATCCTCAATGACATTTCTATGAAAAGCTTTATGACTCGCCACTTGCCTTTGGTTTCAGATGTCTGTGATGTTCAGTGACTGCATAGAACTGAAAAACATCAACTTCAGGAACCCCACATGATGTATTCATTATGTATTGAATGTGATGCAAGACTGGACAGTCCCTTAAGGCAACATGTTGTGTGTACACTTTGGAAGAAGTGTCAAATGCAAGTGCATTTACTTAAAAATGTTTAAAATCTTGTCTCTTTTGTTTAGGATTTGGGAAGTCCTAGCCCTTCAGTTGTCCCATCATTAATACCAGAGGCAGTTACTTTTGTAAGACTGAGAGGTCGAGTGAAGTCACTGGATGTATTTCGAGGGTGAGATAATTTATTGAAATATAATGCCTGTAAAGGCCAGAATTGTGAGGTGGGATAGCTTCAGCAGTATATTAACTGTGTTGTGGGCTGGATGCATGGGTAATCAGGGTTTGATTTCTGATAGGATCAGCTATTACACTCTTCACTGTCATGTCCAGACTGATTGGGGGCCAACCTGCCTCTTGTCCAGTGGGTTCAGTGGTCCATCTTCCTGAGATGTTCAATGACAAGTATTTGTGTAGCTGTACCTATACTCACCATACATTTTTATGGTTATGTACATAACCCTTTCCGATCCTACGTCGGACCTCGTCCGACAGTATGATTTTCCTGTTCCGCTCCGATGTCGGGAGACGTCCGAAAAGGTTTTTGTTGCATTTGTTCGCCCGCTTTTGGAGCCTGTCCGACGCTTTTCCTCATGTAGTACGGACTTTAGCCAACAGATAGCGCAGGTTGTACTCTTTCTGTTTCTCTATGTTTTTCTCTTTTAAAACAGTAGGATAATTACAAGTAATCCACCAACCTCTTTCCTGCCCAAAACAAATAAGAGCTGGGGAGTATGCGGTTGGCAGAAAAATTGGGTTGGAAAAGGTTAACTAAGCACAACATGCATAGTGGAGCAGTGATCGGAAAAATGACAGTGAGAGGTCATGGTAGAATGTGAATACTAGCATGATTATATATCCATGATACTATATTTTGCACCCGTTTGTTGAGTATGAGTAAAAAAGAAAAAAGTGTGTATAATGGTGTTAGTGGACCTTTGTTATAGAGGAGGTCATGGTTTCATTATGACAGCATTTCATTTCAGGATTTCGGTTTCGCTAATGATATTTGTTAACTATGGTGGAGGTCAGTACTGGTTTTTCAAACATTCTACATGGAATGGTCTGACTGTTGCTGATTTGGTTTTCCCATGGTAAGTAACTTTGCTTTCCTGGTTATTTGTTATCTTAAATATAGCAGTTTCGACCAATAAGACATTTGAAATTCTGTAATCCATGAATGAGTTTGGTGGTGCATTCTCCAGGTATAATTTATTTTTCTTCTCACTGTCTATGTGCAGATGAGCAATGTCATATACGGGGCGGTCGTTTTCCCTTCTTTAACAATGTGTTGGCCATGTCATTCCTGCAGGTAACCTAATGAGAAGAAATTCATTGTATCTTTTTCTCTAATCATCACTATACTAATAAAGTCATAGTTTAGTGACAAATCTAAACCCTGTTGTGTTAATAATGAATTTGGTATAATCAGGCATTTAAACATAATGTCTTTTCAAAGACTAGCATGCAATGCAGGAAATTTCTCTCTCTTTTTTTTAACATATGTTCTTTTACCAGTAAGATGGAATTTATGTCAGTGAGACAGAATGTACTGTTTTTAGAACTGAATTGAAAAATATCTTGAACTGAAAAAATCTCTTAATGCCTGAGTGCAGTTTGTAATCTGTTCCCTGTATGGACTGTTCTGTACCTAAGTGAGCATTTCATGATTCAGGCTGATTGTTGCAATGTAACCAATATGTGTGCTGTCACAAGGTCATTTACATATCTGAAAAGGAACTGTGTTTGGGGTTGAATAAGCAGAAGTGGCACAGTTTCTTCGCTACACGAAACTCACAGTTTTTTCTTTCTTGTGGGTTGAGTTAAAAATTTTGTTTGTGAAGGCTGGTGAATTGTGCCTCTGTATATCCTTGCATATGACATGAAGCATAAATGAAAGAAGTTTTAACCTAATATGGCTTTGAATGTTTTTGCATAATTTTATTCACCATGCTAGAGAAATGGGTACTGTTGCCCGTAACATAAATGACTCACATTTCACATTATTGCCAGTCAGAGGTAACGTGTGTTTCTTTTAGTGAGTCTAGTTTCTTTCTGAATATTTAATTGAGTTTAAAGAATTAATTTCTGCCCTCCATTTTGTAAGTGTCTGCCATTATTGACTCATACAGTGCGCATGTATTATTTTGTACTTTATTTTATTAAAAAATGCCAATATAAAATTTGAAATTCTCTTGATATAAATCAAAATGCTGAATGCCATATGGAGTTGGAATGGTAGTCCAGACTGTCAAATTTTAATTTATTAATACCTGTTGATAACCACTACAGATGAGCAACTGCCTAGCCAGAGCACTTCATATGTTTAGGTGAAAGACATTTGTCTGTAGTAGCTTCAGAAGTGCCTGGAATTCGCTGGTACAATTCACAGGAATTGCTGCATCAGGGAAATTTCTGTCTCAAGTTGGCACCATGCATGACATCATCACAGAAACAGTTGTGCCATTTCATAACCTCTGAAGGCATAACAACACTTGCTTTTTTCTTTAGTGTGTGTGAGGTCACATCACAGTTGAAAATGACTGTAATAGAGCAATGTAAAAAATATCAGATTTTGTGTTTGGCTTCAGAAATCACCAGTAGAGACATGAAACATGTTGCAGCAAGTGTATGGTAACAGACCAATGAAAAAATGTCGGCTGTGTAACTGGCGTAAGTGCTTCCATGATTGATGTGAGAGTGTTGACGATGATCCATATAGTGGTCACCCCTCAATGTCAACAAATAAAGCAAATGTCAAGCATGTGCCAGAGATTGTTATAAGTAACAGAAGGAAATCTGTGGACCAAATTGCATCAAAGGTTGGAATTTCTGTAGGAAGTTGTCACACTATTCTTCATGGTGTGTTGAACATGTGCCACATTTGTCAACATTTGGTACTTTGAATGCTGGCGCATGAACACAAAGAAACATGAATGAAAATTTACAGTGACCTCATTGATGTGGCTGATAAAGACAACAAATTCCTTAACAATGTAATCACAGGGGATGCAACATGGTGCTTCTTGTACAATCCACAAAAAAAACAGCAATCTTCTGAATGGAAATATTCATTTTCATCACCTTGTAGCAAAAGATTTTGAGTAGAAAGGGGTAAAGGAAATTTATACTATAAGCATGTTTGGACTGTCAAGGCATTGTCCATTATGAGTTTGTCCCTGAAGGTACGACTGTGGATAAAGATATGTACATTGGCAGCCTCCTTCACCACAGGGGTGCGGTCAGAAGGGGATACCCCAAAAAATGAATAACCAGAAGTTGGTTTCTCCCTCACAACAATTCTTCGGCAACTGGTCGGTTTTGATCAAAGATTTCTTAGCAAAGAACTATGTGGAAACACTGGAGCATCCCCCATACTCCTCTGACCTGGCTGCAGCTGATTTTTACTTTTTCCCTTGACTGAAATCAGTGCTGAAAGGACAGTGCTTTTGTGATGCTGCTGGCATTATTAAAAATGTGATGGAAGAGCTGAAAAGGCTTTCATGAAATGGCTTCCAGGAATGTTTCCAACATCTTTACAGTCACAATCAGAGGTGTATAGTTGCACAATGGGACTATTGTGAAGGATATGTAGCTTCAATGGTTGTGCTCTTGTGTATTTCTCAGAAATGAAGTGATTTCTGGAACATTTTGAAGCTACCACATATATGAATATTATATACTGAACCAGTGGCATATCACATTTATATACAGTTTAAAATTTGGATTGAGTTATCCTTTGTAGCATTATCACTTGGTTTGTAACCACTATTTTTACACTAAACCTTCTGTTAACTGACACAGACATATAGTTTAGAGGCCAGTCTAAATGTATTATTGGCTGATAGGTTCCTCTGGATCATGGGTGCAAGCATGGCCTTATCCCTCCGTTCACAGTTACGCAGCTCCATCTCACGGAAACATCTGTTCTTGAGGGTACTGCAAAGGTCCGTCACACTTGTGGCATTGGGTTTAATATTGAACTCTAGTGGAGAGGATAAAAACAGCATCGAGAATTTGAGACTGCCTGGTGTACTGCAACGCATTGGACTTGCTTACTTTGTTGTTGCATCCATTGAAACTGTGCTGATGAAGCCTCAAGGTTCCTTCCAGGTAGGGAAATGTGTAATTTCTGCTTGTAGTATCCAAGAACTGAGCATTTGGTATCTGATTGTGGTTTTTATGAAGGTGAAAATTTGAAAGCATGTGATTTGTACAGAAGTGATTTCAAACAATTTATTTAACTAGGAAAGACACACATTTATATTAAGATGTGCAGTTTTTGTTTGGAATAAGAAACAGTTACATCAGCTGTGGGAGTGTATGCTAAATTGCAAACAACACACTTGTAAAAGTATGGGTAAAGTTAATGGTAAAGGCCCAGAGGGGAAGCAGGAGTATAACTGTACACTTTCTTTAACCTTGGCACCCGGTGGGGGTGTTTGGTCAACACCACACCCCAGCAGCTGGGCACCTGGGAAAGAGACCCAGTACCCATTATATAGGAGGCTGGGTGGACCTCAGGGCTGGTCTGTATGGGTGCAGAAAATCTCGCCTCCACCAGGATTCATTCCCCAGACTGTCCAGCCTGTAGTGAGTTGCTATACTGACTACGCTATCCTGGCCTGCACACATTTGTAAAATGTGCATTTTGAAGTGAACTACACTTCTGCATCTGTGTTTTTGTATTTTCTGCTCAACTCCGTTTTCTTTGCAGTATGGACGTTGGTTGGTGATCCAAGACATACTGGACAGTTGGATGCAGTGGCTTGTAATACTAGCTCTTACAGTAACACATACTTTGCTGACATTTTTGCTGCCTGTTCCTGATTGTCCCACGGGATATCTGGGACCTGGTGGCCTTCATAACTACAGCTTCAGTCCCAACTGTACCGGTGGAGCTGCTGGGTACATTGACCGAATAGTGTTTGGAGAAAATCACATATACCAGCATCCTACTTGCCAGTCCATATATGAGACTGTGATAGCATATGATCCTGAAGGTATGTAGAAGTTCAACTTTAATTCCAGGAATAAAACTTAAGATCTAACACATGGGCAGTTGGGAGTTAGGGGCACTGTGCCTACTGTTAAGTACTTCTCCTCTCGCTAAAAAGTACTTCTCCTCTCGCTAAACAAAAAAGAAATGTAAAGTTGACCCTACCCAGCTGTGAAGGCATACAAAGGGAACAGCGGTACAGCATCCCCTTATTCTGAACCTCAGCACTTGATGTAAGTGAATGGCCAATGTCACATCCCAACTAATAGAGTTGAGTGGTCGGCCTTGTGCCTAGGCTTCTTGACCCCTGGGCAAGGGCCCTTGGTACCCATTGAAAGGAGGCTGAATAGACCCTGAGACTGTGAATGGTTTGGCAAAAAGAAAACCTAAAAACTTTATAAAGAGAAGTCTCTTCCCATGTCACGATTCAAGCCATAATTCCTTGGTTGTCCATCGTATGCAATACACCAAACTACAATTTGCTCATTGTCTTGTACAGGAGGTAAGAACTTACATTTAGTGCTTGAGGACAGTGTGCTGTATAGACTATGTGGACTTCAGAGACAGGAAGTAAGAGAATCTTTGTACTGATCACAGAGTACTATTACGGTCAGAAAATCAGTGAGGGTGGAGGGATTGGACATGTAGCATGCAGGGAGAGATGAGAGTGCATAAAAATTTTTGGTTTAAAACTAGAAGCAAAGAGATCACTTAGACCAACATGTGAATGGGATAATAATAATAAAATTTATACTAACATTTGGCACACCTAACATCAAGTATTCCTGTCATGCAGTTTGATGCTCAAAATGCTGTACAATGGGTATAACCAATGGCATATCATGCCTTTATTATGCAGCCACCATTTAATCTTTCAGTGTCGGATTTAAACTCTGGGTGCAATATGCAGAATACCAGGATTTAATTGTTTGGACAGAACCAGAATTACTGAGGTTAGCAGTGGCAGGGAGGGGGGGGACCAGTACAAGAATGGCCATAATGGGCAGATGCATATGCTGTATCATAAAGAAATTTGAACCTTGCTTCTTGTGATGCAGCTTATGCATTGTTCAGCACCAAAGGATCAAATGCCTTTCTGCTGCACATTACATTTGACGTATGTTTCTGGTTCCAAAGGGTTAAAGAAACAGTTGTGAGTGTGTAGATTTGATTAGGATGCTTTCAAATGATAAATTGAGAAGTTCTGGGAGGAAACACTCATGAGTTGTTGCAAAGGATTGTCCTAGTCTTTGCTTCACTGGGCTGAGTAAATAAACAAGACAGACAGTGTACATATAATGTAACTTATGGTCATGTTCATGTAACCATTGATGCTGTGGAAGAGCAATGACTGTTACATATTCTGAGTGTGTGTCTGTAGCCTTGGTTATCCAGCATGAAAAGCATATGTGCTGTTTTATGTTGTGATTTGTGGCCTGTCAGTCTCTGCCATTTTTTCCATGTCTCATTAATGGCATGATTTTCAGGGGGAAAAAAACTACTGAATGTAAAATGTGTCTTGATTTCCTCTGCAACTTTTGTCTGAAACATTTCTCATTCTAAGTGGAATTCAGCAAATTAATATCATAAATGTATGTAAGTCTTCATGTACGAGGGTGATCTCAAAAGAAATGCACACGTTGGTAACACTACGTAAATAATGACGCCATCTGTCCCGCCATTTCAGCAGTTGCACTGGAGACCTTCTGGAAGCTAGTGCAATGTATTTTGTCTGCGGAGGTGTGTGCACGTGGAAACGACAGAGCGTTGAAATGGCGGCTGTTTGTGTCTCAGGTACTGTGACTAATGACGATCAGCGAGCGTACATCAAAATTGAAACATTACGCGGGAAAACTCCAACGGAGATCCACAGTTCGCGGATGGAAGTGTGTGGTGTGGAAACTGTTGACCGAAGCACAATTTCACGCTGGGCTCAGCGCTTTCGTGAGGGAAGGTTGAGCATAGAGAACGACCCGAA
>Ga0268261_10003522_pt1 | contig 11538 bp, 5 predicted proteins | sample TergutNc150P1_FD_190353 | JGI IMG/M metagenome (GOLD analysis project Ga0268261, IMG submission 190353) | Nasutitermes corniger P1 segment gut microbial community from laboratory colony in Florida, USA - Nc150 P1 (SPAdes) (version 2) | ecosystem: Host-associated > Arthropoda: Insects > Digestive... | reverse complement strand
CTCGTCCAGAGGAGTCCTACCGACTGTGCTGCGTCGTTGTGTGTGATCTAGAAACATCAAGAATGGGTGCTCCATATATATATGACATTAGTCACCTAAGGGTTAATATAATGAATAAATAATTCGTAAGTCAGACCTGTTTTAAACCTATTATGGGTCTTATCTAACAGCGTAATTGTTATCGATCATTACTATGATTAGTACACAAAGCAGTGAAATATGTCACCCATCAATAAATTTTTCTTGTAAAATGTTGAAAATCAGTTTATCACGTTATTCCACAGAATGCTAATTAACAAAACATTTCATTGAAGTGTTTTTGAATTTATCACCATTGTACTGAGTGAGTCAGCAGTATTACACGTACGAGCACAATTGTTTTAAATAACTGTTTACATGTACATACATTAAAAACATTGCCCGGTCAATGTGATAAACGACGTCGTGGACTAGGGCATGAATATTATTTTGCATCGTCACATGGCGGGTTTGTTGCTAGAGATTAATGGAAAAGAAACTAAACCAAACTACACACAACATATCACTTCATGGTTGATTAAACTCTTCTCTTTACCATGTCACAATTTATCGTTCTTAGTGCGTAAACAAAAACATACCCTTAAATTGATCCATTGTATCACCGTGTACTTCAAATGTTATACTTAAACAAATACCATTCTAGTATGCATACAAGGTCCCTACTGCCCTTTAACATATGCCCACCATGCGTCCATAAATGCCTATCATCAGGGAGGTATTTACAGATCGACAAGAGGGTATAGTCAAGACTTACATAATCCCGTATCCAATAACATACACTTGTTGGCATAATCGCTTCGATAGTCGTTTTAAAATTGCAAATCACACAAAATAATTATTGCATATAATAATTTTGGCCTCTGTGCGAAAAGGAAATATGTAAGCTAGGCTGAATTGGGTCGGCTGTTGAATCGGGGCAGTTTTAGATTTCGCTTCTTGTAAAAAGAACTAGACGCTTTCATGTACGTATAACAGGATTACATCCACATAGTCCCCGTGATTTTGCATAACAGCCTTCAGAGCGAGTCTCAAAATGTTGCGGTCTTCGTACCTCTCTCACGCGTTGGCATTTGCTACGTTAGCAAACGAATACTGTCACTTCCTCAGATGTGAATGCACAAACACACTAATGTACGCGCATTCTCCTGAATTGTAACATCAGCGTAGGCTCGCTAAAATTACCTGCGCCTGAAACTGAAGACTTTGTGGAATTAATCCTCCTACACTATATTACTGTGCAGTGATACAGAGTGTGGCTTGCGGCAAAGGTTTAAGTTACACGGGCATAGAAGCACAGACTTTTTTGTAGCTGCTAGTAACGTGGAACACAGCTGTGCGTATGTGCAGCTGGAAAAAATACCGTCTTGTATGTATTACGTTGAATATAGCGATCTAAAAGACTTTTCGCCCTAATTTCCAAACACGTACGTATGCTCTACGTGTAATTAGCAACAGACAGTGCCCTAACCTCTCACAGATTACCACCGTCTATGTAAACAACCAATTGTTGAATAGAAACACCTGTACTTTGTCCAAATACGGTTACAAGTTTTTGCTTACTAGGGTCAATATTCGGTGCACATATCATTATGTGTAGTCACAGATCTTTATATTTGGTTTGGTTAGTCTTCAGAGGTCGAAAATAAGGTGCCATTGGCTACTACTGATTTTTGGGAGTGAAGGAGTGAGCAACATTCTATGGAACTCTTCGAAATGCCTCATTTTTTCCTTTAAGGTAGGAACTTCAGGCCGACAGAGAATACGAGAGCGATTGGTAGCACTAAGTTGCCGGAGAAATTCCATCCTCCTCCTTAACCAGTGTGAATTCATGGGCGTGCCATTTAGAACCATGTGAATTGCAGACGCTGTTGAAGCCTGTGTTGGCAATATGCATTTGTTCATGGATCCGGGAAAGAAGGGACAGGTTTTGCTGGTGTTCGTGACCATGGTTGGTCGTGGACCAGTTAAATTAGGGGAGAATTTTTGAAGTGGAAGTGAATGGGGTTATCCAGAATGCTTCAATCCTCCAGAGTAAAGAACAGAGAACATCTTTCGTGCACAACACGTCCCTTAAAGTACACAATGCAAGAAAAGAATATAAGTAGCTGTAGGACATACATTTTAAAATCTTGACTAAACTCGCAACCATCATGATTGCAGCAGCGGACGCGTCAGAATGTGTACCATAATTTTGACATATTGTTCCCGAATATGTGGAAGGCAATAGAGAAGTATGTTAACCAGAGCGAGGCCTGCTAGGATAGAAAGGGATCGCCAAATTATGCACGCCCCTTAAGAACACCCCTGCAATCGTCAGAACTGTTTTAAGAGACATGCAAGACCGACATAAATCTATACCCACAGCCGTCTAGAAAAGACTCCTCTTGGACTTCTAGACCCTTGGAAATGAAGTTTATCCGCGAAACGTCAGAAACTACGTACCAAATGATGAAGTGTCATATTCCAGAGGAAGAGAATTCTCAAATACATTGCTGTGAAAATATCAAAACTCACAAAAAAAAAATGCTAGGCTACGTTACATGATACACAGAAGCATTTCCCAAGCCCTGATTCAATGGCAGAAACCTATGTTAGAACACAAGTGCATCTACTAAGTATGAAACTGGCAACATCTAGATTGCGGATAATGCTCCAAAATTTTATGTCCATGTTTTTCAAAGTTTTTCAAAATGTTGACTGCACAAAAATTCAAATGACAGCCTATTACCACGAAGCAAATTGACCGAAAGAAATGTTTCACCATTATGCAAAGCCTCATTTTACCATGTGATCACAGCATGAATGAATCTGGATTAACTTATTCTGTTACTGAATGTCTCATGAGAGCATTCCATGCAGCTCAACTGGCTTTCAACCATTTTACCTGCTTCACCTTAGACAAATAAATTTGCCAACTACAGATGACTTGATACTGGGTCTACATTATGGAAATGAGGAAATTAATCATACCTGCAGTTCATAAAATTTGAAAGCAAGGTTGTAACATGCTTTCAGCAGTGTGGTAGCGAACAGTCAGTGAGTAATTGGTGGAAACGAATATTATTATGCCAGAAGTGATATTGTTACAAGAATTTCAAGTTGGGGGTATTACCTAATTTATTCTCCAGCCAAGAAAGAGAGCACAGACAAAAAGTTTCAAGTATTAGTAGGTGTGCTACATATTCATGCAGTTCCAAATTTTTGTACCCTGTGAATGGTAACTGGAGTATATGCCATAAACACTTGGTAAGTTCCAATGTATGACAGAGCTAAACCACAAATACCAAAGTTACAAAAACAGTGAGCATGTACAAAAAATAATGCAGTTTATTTTGTGACATGATTGTATAAATATGACCTTCAATTGCTGCAATATCTGACATAAGCATTTACTGCACAAAATCAGTACAAGTACATGATACAAGCACTCAGTTCTGTCCAGCAGACAGCTCTATTCAGTGAACTCCTATGTATAGCATTTGCTTCTGGCTCTTCTCAGCATAAAATAAAATACTGCAGCCAGCTTCTTTACCATGCAGTTGACTGCTGTGTAGACTGGGAACTAATTGGAGGCACATCTCATACCAGAAACCGTTCATCGATAAATGTCTTCTTGGCCATATTATGCCTCCCAGCCACTCTGCGTATGACCACAAGCATCTGCAGGCAGCAGCAAAACAAGATTATTTCAGCAGGACCAAAACAGAAGTGCTGCATAATTCCCAGAGTCTTTAGGTGACACATCCCTGTTGTGATCAGATCAATAGATGTATTTATTTAGTATTCCATCATATACAACACAATTATGCTTCCAAGGTAACTAGTTTTGGCCTATTTATGAGCCATCATCAGACCTGTATGTATGAGAACATGTGAAAGAAACTGTACAATGCAATTTTACCAGTTTTACATACTTATGTAAAGGAAGAGATCTCTTTATCAAGGTTATATGGACAACTGTACAGTTTCTGTCACTTGTTCTTACATGTATAGGTCTGATGATGGCCCGTAAATAGGCTGAAACTAGTTACCCTGGAAGCATAACTGTGTTGAGTATTAAGGAATACTGAATAAATACATCTATCCCCAGAGTCTCTGTATCACCAAACCCATGTCAGCCCTGGAGAAAACATCTACCAGCTATGCTGCTCATCAAGTCCCCCTGTACACATTTATATTATGATGCCCAACAAAGTAGCAGTACACAAGCCTGTAATTCAGTGAGGAGAGAGGTTTTGCATAATATCAACACTGAGTTTGATAAACCATGAAATTGTTAGGTTAGGAAAAATATATTTGATTTAAACCTACAGTAAAGTTCAGCAAGCATTTTTTTTTTACATTTCCTAATGACAATGGTCTGAAACAGTGAGATGCTTTATTGCCGTTGCTTTCCAACTTTGCTTCATAAGATGTCATTATGAATGATCAAGCCATACAAGAGGGACAAAAGTGGATGGAACACATGCGCTGCTGGTCTATGCTTACAGTGCTAACTTACTGGGCAAAATATACATACCAGAAAGTAAAACACAGAAGCTGTATAAGTCACTGATAAGAAGGTTGACCTAGAAGTAAATGATGAGGAGACTAAGTATACATTCATGTGTTGTGAACAGAATGCAGAACAAAATTACAACATGAAGAGAGGTAATACATCCTTTTGAAGTGTGGCAAAGTTCAAGTATTTGGGAACAGGCCTAACAAATCAAAATTGCATTCATTATGAAATTAAGGTAAGACAACTCAGGGAATGCCTGGTACCATTTGGTCCAGAATCTTTTGTCATCATGTTTGCTCTGAAAAATATAGACAGTGAAATATAGGGAACTCTATATTTTGTATGTTGTTTTTTATGGTCGTGACAGTTGGTCTCTTACACACAGGCAAGAATATAGGCTGAAGGAGTTCAAGAGCAGGGCGCTGAGGAAGGTATATGTGCCTAAGATGAATGAGGTACTAAAGGACTGCAGATCACATAATGATGATTATGATCTGTACTCCTCATGAAATTTGATTCAGGTGATCAGATCAAGGAGAATGAAATTGGCAGGACATATATAGTGGAATGGTGAGGTGCATATGGGGTTCAAATGGGGAAACCTGAGGGACGGAGACCGCTTGGAAAACACAGACCTTGCCAGGTGTACGCCACGATCTGAGACAAGAATATCATGGTGTACATGTTGCTTCAGTGCATACCATCATCAAACATATTTACAAACACATATCACAACTGTTTTACCATATGTCACTGGAATCAAAAACCAGACTCTACAGGGAAGAGACTACAGGATGTCAGAAATCCTCAAAAGTGGCATTATTTTTAGCATTAATAAGTTGTTACATATTTTAAGGTTTTTAACTTTGCAATTTCCAATGAAAACAGTATTACACACTAAGTTCAGATTGAGATCTCAAACTGGTTACATGTGATGAACCATGCAATTGTTGTTTTATGTGAATATTGGCCTCAAGATGAAATAAATATGGGTTGAAAAATATTGTCATTGCATTTAGAAGAACTAACAATATTAATAAACAGTGTGTTGGCCAGAGTTACATACCCCTGTGCAATGCTAAGACACACAACGGAATATCTAAGTTAACAAAAATTAAAATTTTCTTCAACAAATAGGAAGACATGGATGAGGCCTGGACTTGACTGATGTGGCTCCAGGCAGGAACAAGTGGTGGGCTCTTGAGGATATGGTAATGAACTTCTGAGTACCATAAAATGTGGGAATTTCTTGACTAGCTGAGGAACTGTTAGCTTCTTGGCTCTATGGAGTCAGTCGGTCAGTGGAGATTTAATTGGTATTATTATGAAGATGGTCTGTGATCACTTGTGCAGATGTTTTTATTAACACGGTGATTATACAGTACAGGGGATTCCACCTACTTGATACTGAGTTATAAATTAATCTACATATGGCATGCAAAGGAGGCACAGAGTTTTATGCTTAAGTTCATCATGTGCATGACAGATGGAAACCTATACCCAACAAGTATAAACACATTCAGAATATTAGTTTTGGGGGTAGACTGAAATAGTCTGATGTGGAATTCAAAGACCAGACCTGTTTCTTGAGGTGTAAGGCACACTACATGATAGGCACAACACTGGTTTGTATGCAGAATGTATTAACATTTGGTGGTTTAGAAATTCTGTATTGCATATCATACAGAGCACTGCTGAAGGGCTGCCTGGTTGTGCAACATGACAGCTGACCCTTCTGCATCATGTTTTATTTTCTGTACCTCCACTTTGGCGTAAACAAAAGAGTTGGTTGAGTACTAGCTTGTTAACCATCATCACACTAACGCACCAAATCCTTTAACCCTTACCCCGCTAACGTGGAGAATAGGTTGAGCTCTTAATAATGCCAGCAAATGGCAGGTGGGATTTAACTCGGCGTTTAAAGGATTAAAATCAGCATCTTACTAACGCACCTGTCCTGGTGCACTGCGGCCATTTAAATGCTCCATTCACTCATGTAGAGGCTTTGAATTATAGCTCCACTCGTTATCTCCACATTATATAATGGCTTGTGGTCAGATTCACGCTCCGGCCACTTTACCCAATTGTGTACATATATGCACTTCATGAATAGCAGTTTCTAGCCTGCCTGTAATCTTCAAAACTTTGTATATTTGTTTTTATGCTAAGCAACTTAAGCCTTTCATTTCTTTCCAAAACATTTAGCAGTGCTACGCACTTCAGTCAACACATTCCAGGACGAAGCCTCATTCACTCTGCCAAGCACTGCTGTAACAGGAACTTCCAATTATGACAGTGTGCTTTGTAGCAGAATTTTCTTGTTGTGTACCCCGCTGCAAAGAACTACATCATTTAGTGACTGGTATATGACGTAGCTCCTGATTCTGTAGCCAAAACAGAGACACACTTAATGTGAACAGTTGCAGGATATACGATTTACTACTAAAAGGGACTAAGCACCAACTGTCCATATATGATAAAAAATGCCATTTGTATACAGGCTCTCTAATGCCTGTCTTACAATTCAGTTCAGTTTCTGCTCTATTACAGAAGGACAGTTTGAAAAATAAGATAAACAGGATGCATAAATTTGCCCACAAAAAAAAAAAAAAATATGGGTAACTACTGGCTGCACTGTGTGGTAATGATTTTCCCATAACATATACTGAAATTGAGAAGCCTCATTGACAAACTCCACTGGGGGATTATAATTTCATCCGAGTTTGATATATGGAAATAAACAGACTTGTATGTAAATATTTGAGCCATAAAACAGCTTAAATAATACGGCATTTCACTGGTTTACCACTTGTTCCAACTGCGAAATATTAAGCTGGACTAAATATTCGTTTCTCAGTCAGCAGTCTGCGATGTCTGTGCATAGGAGATCCAGGTTCCTGTCCCAAAACTGGATATCTGAACTGGTTTGGGACAGAGAGAGTGAAGAAGCAGGGGCATCGAGCAACAGCATAATTAATTTAGGCAACAGAATTTTATGCATTTTTAGACAACCGCTGAAATATCTCTGTTTTAGTTACTCTTTCCTTGACAAAGTAAGGAAATATCATGTAGAGATTATCGATTAACCATCGTGAAGGACATATTGGAAACAATAATACAAGTTAGTATACTGCAACATCACTCAACAAACGGTCTTCCTCGGTTCGTGATGGTGTTGCATGTGAATAGTGACTGGTGTGAAGAGAAAAGTTGTCAGTGAAGTGCTGAGAAAGTGTAATGTGTGCATGCGTGCATGCACGCGCGCGTGTGTGTGTGTGTGTGTGTGTGTGTGCAGTAAGATTATGTTTCGGACACTACCAAGCCAAGGCACAACTCTACAAATCCTGAAGCTGAAATTTCCTATGCAAACTTGGGGCCCGAAACAGAAAAGTAAATAAAATAAATTGAAAATTATAAAATTTTTAAAATTAACTTCTTGCATGTAGACACGAAACATTTCTTCTGAATATTTTTTGAACTGAAATATCTCTGGTTTATTCCCAACACAATGCAGATTATTGCATTATTTCATCACCTTTGGTTCATAGTATATAAACGTTTATTGTCAAACACGCGCAACGATTTAACGGGCCGTCGCAGAAAAAATTCAGCATCCTGAGCACAAAGATTATTAAATGTCCGTACGATAAGGGTTACAGAGGCTCAAAAGTAGTTTGTTGTTTTGTACCCTCAGAATTCATGTAAGGAAGCCTGCAACAGGCAAACAACAGGTATGTTTTAGACCCAAGATTTCCAGCACACACTGAATATAAGAAATTAAAATTATGAAAGGAAAGTGTAATGAGAGTAAAGAAGCAGTGATGCTGCATTAATGTGCTGTCTTCACCTAATGCACCAATACAGGCATCAACATCAGGAAGGAATATTCAAACCACCAAAACTACAACAAATATGGGTACAATTTTCAATAATCCAAAACCATACATTAAGCTGATTCAATATAGCACTGAAACCAGCTGCATATGTGCACATTTTTTCCTATTACCTTCCTAAAAATTACCACTCCACAAGCCAGGCAAAATATAGAAAGCACTGTGAATGGATGGGTGGAATAAGTTTCTAAAGTTGCACCCACAGTGATACAGGCACACAGCACCAACTCAACTGACTGTGTGAACCAGACAGTCACCTAGCACAGCAGAATACACTTGATTCAGTGGGGAAAAGTAAGGGGACAGGAAGTCTAAGCTTGACCTAGAGTGACAAAAACTCTTTCCTCATCCTGCAGGCACAGAAGAGAAAGAACACCGCACATGCCTGCAACACTACAGGTTCAGTATCATGAAGGTTCAAATGCTCTAAATTTTGTTGATTGTAAAAATATGAAATTATAAGCTTAATTTTCTTGTGACTATTGTGCTACCTATACACTGTATCATACAAACCTTTGCAAAGACTGCCGTGATAATGGCTGCTAGCAGGAAATCATGGAAGAGCATATCCACAAAGAAGAACAGGAAAATGTCAAATGTTGCCAATGTAAACTCATTTCCGTAGAAGAGAACATTGTCGAAGGAGTGACCAGTATCTGAAACATGAGAACAGGCTCAGAGGAGGCATTCATGTTCAAAATGCCTGCATATACTGGATTGAGAAGTTGCCTAACCTGCATATAGGATTCCTTTGTTGAAGATTTCTGTAAACTCAATGTCAAGCAAAGATTCAACAGATGTCTTCTCTCTCACATCATAATCCAAATCTTTGAGTGCCTGAAACAATATGACAACATGTTCACCCTACACATTAATGGAAATGACAAGACAGACTTACAGAGCACCACAATACAGCAGTGAAGCAAGGACTGTAGAGGAAGGGAAGAAGACAATAGGTTGTTACATTTTGGACTATGTCATTAGCATAACTAAAGTTTCTTCACATGGAATAAATGTATTTCTCTTGTAGATATCACTAGGTAACATGTCAAACAACAAGTGACACTCATACTTTGCTACCACTTAAGACACAGATCTGCACTAGGCACTAAGATCACAGTCTGCACAACCCTCTGTCCCCTCCATCCTTTTCCTCACCTCAGATCTGTCTGTATTTTAGCTTGCCTGACTGCATGTCACTCTAGTCTTATGTTCCAGACCTGCAACTGCCTGTATCAAAATTTGGCTCTGGTCTTCTCTAGAAAGGAGTAGGCCAGGCCAACCTTCTTAACTGGGGTTGCAACATCAAAGTCTGTATAATTATTTTATCAGCTACATGTCCTGTCACATCATGCACTTTAATTCTTTTTAGTTTATACTTTTCTTATTGGGGTAAATCTACTATTCATGGCATAGTCTGATCTGTCAGAGAAACTTAGCACTCATTCATTCATTCAATTATTCATTCTGTATTCTGTCTTATGACAGGTCCTTAGCCTCTTCCACAGTGAATTCACCACAGAGTGTGATCTAATGCTTCCCCTTTTAATTTCCAGCATATTCTTCTTCCTTCAAGTCATCCAGTAGCTACTTACATCTTCTTCCCATCACTGCTATCCTTCCCTCTATCTTTCCTTCAATAACACGTTTTAGGAAGCAGTTCCTACGCAAGATGTGACCAATCCAGTTAGCCTTCCATTTAATGTACATATGTATGATATTCCTTTCCTCCTTGACTGTATGTAATACTTATTTGTTTCTTACATGATCAGTCCAACAGATCTTCTCCATCCTTGAAAGCACCACACTTTAAAACTTTCCAGGTACTTCTGACCTACTTTCCTAAGTGTCCATGTTGCAGCACCATAAAAAGCTATGCTCAAAATGTGCATTTTAATAGCTTCTTCCTAAATTTAAGTCTAATTCATTGTTGAAAAGAGTCTTCTTCTTTCGAATACTGCTTGTGCCATGTTAATAACGGATTTAATTTCACGTGTGCATCGTGCATCATTTGTTACCATGGTATCCAAGTTGAAATATTACATATTCTCCAGTTGTTTTTAATCTGTCATAACTGTATTGGAGATAGCTGCCTTAAGATTCTCATAACTGATTTTTTTCCACATTCATTTACATTCCACAGCATCTTCCAATTTCAATCAGTCTATATATCTAGCACTGTTTCTTCCTTAACCAGTAGCACAAGATCATTCGCATATTTCACAGTGTGAATTACTTGTCCTCCTATTTAGAGTCTCCAAACCCTTCAGGAGCTTTATTGGCAAGGTATTCACTGTACAAGTTGAATAGAATCAGTGACAAACAGCATCCTTGTCTGACTCCTCTCCCAGTCTTCGAACTTCTTGTCTCTCCTTGGTCCAGTTTTACTTTAGTACTGTGATCCATGTACACTTTGCAAATCAATCTTCTTTCTTGCCACTTGATGCCTGTTCCCCTTAGGATCTGCATTAATTTTGTCCACTTTACCTGGTCAAATGCCTTCTCCCAGTCTATGAAGCATGCACACAATTCCTCTTTTATGTCCAGAGTTCATTCTGATATTATTCTCAGCATCCCAAATACATCCCTTGTCCCTTTTCCTCTTCTAAATCCAAAATGATCTTCTCCCAGAACATCCTCAATTTTCCTTTCATTCCTTCTTCTAAGTACCCTTGCTACTATCTTTGCTATAAGTGCAATTGTCCCAGCATTTTGTAGCTTTTGGCCTCTTTAAGGCAATCACTGTAACTTCAATGAAATCCTTGGGCCACTGTCCATTTCCATATATGATGTTGATCAGCTGTGTCATTAGTCTTTTGAGACTACCTTCTTCCATCGGTTTGAGTACATACCGAGGTATATCATCATCTCCTGTAGCATTCTTATCCCTTACCTCCTTAACCCATTGGCATACTACTTTTTATAGCACATGGCGCACCTATAAATACTACTTTTTAGGCAAAAATGGCAGTTTTGTATATTTATATTTTATTGATGCAAAATTAATTTTTATTGACTTCAATACATACCCCTGTTGTGCTGTGATGTTGGGTTGGTCTCTGAATTGCGTCTCACAGCCGGCTGTGTATTAATGGAGCTAGCGAG